>ERZ827512.43-NODE-43-length-193974-cov-6.517164_pt1 | contig 193974 bp, 168 predicted proteins | sample MGYA00519916_ERZ827512 | MGnify/ENA primary metagenome ERZ827512 (study PRJEB31778, sample SAMEA3449335) | human gut metagenome | biome: human gut; feature: human-associated habitat; material: faeces | place: United Kingdom | collected 2010/2012 ...
GCTGGGTCAGGCTTTCGCCCATTGCCCAATATTCCCCACTGCTGCCTCCCGTAGGAGTCTGGACCGTATCTCAGTTCCAATGTGGCCGTTCAACCTCTCAGTCCGGCTACCGATCGTCGACTTGGTGAGCCGTTACCTCACCAACTATCTAATCGGACGCGAGCCCATCTCTGCTCAATAAATCTTTGACAGCTTCCCGATGCCGGAATGCTGTTTTATGCGGTATTAGCGTTCGTTTCCAAACGTTATCCCCCAAGCAAAGGCAGGTTGCTCACGCGTTACTCACCCGTCCGCCACTGATCCGGGACCGAAGTCCCTTCACCGTTCGACTTGAATGTGTTAGGCACGCCGCCAGCGTTCATCCTGAGCCAGGATCAAACTCTCGATAAATTTGTATCTCAATCGCTTTGCAGCGGTTAAAATCTAATTTGTCGAGTTTTGCTTCTTAGCTTACTCTTTTACTTTGTTTTTAAAGGAATTGTACGAGATCGTTTTACACTTTTCAGTTCAAGTTTTTCTTGACACTTTCTTGTGCTTTGTACTTTCTCATTTGCTGTTCAATTTTCAAGGACCGCTTGTCGCTCTTACCTTTCGGCTTCGTGCGGCAGGGTTTACATTCTACCACACTTTGCTTCTTTTGTCAAGAGGTTTTTCAAACTTTTTTCAAAGTTTTTTGAGCTCCGTTCGCTTTCGCTTCCCTTCGCTCTTTCCCTCTCCTGAGGCGACCTGATTATTATATCACTTTCAGTCGGGTTTGTCAAGAGGTTTTTCACTTTTTTTCAAAAGTTTTTTTCGCAGGCAGCTTTCGCTTTCTCCCGCTTTCCCTCTCTTTTCTCCCCCCTGAAGGCTTGTATATTATAGCACTTCGGTCGGGGTTTGTCAACAGTAAATTTCGTTTTTTTCGGTTTTTATAGCTTATTCGTGCTTTTAGACAATGAACCGTCCGGTTTTGATGTTCAGCCTGTCACTTATCGCCTGTTTTTCTGAACGCGGCGATATAGAATCCGTCCGTTCCGTGTTCATCCGGAAAAAGAGTAGCCTCGCTTTTGCCGAACGGCATTGCTTCTGTGCACGCGTAATACTCCGGATGCTCTCTCAGAAACCTCTCCCTGTTCTCTTCATTTTCTCTTTTGTTGACCGTACAGGTCGAATAGATCAGCTTCCCGCCCGGTTTCACATAGCGGGAGGCGGTATCAAGTATCGCATACTGTATCTCCGGAAGTCTTTCAAGCTCTTCCGGGGACTTGTGACGCAGGTCGGGCTTTTTCGCGATGACTCCGAGCCCCGAGCAGGGGACGTCACACAACACCCTGTCGGCTTTCCCGATGAATTCCTCCCGGATTTTTGCACCGTTCTGGACGGCGACAGATATTATGCCGATTCCGAGCCGCTCCGCCCCCTTCTCAACGAGGGACAGCTTGCTTTCGTGAAGGTCAAGGCTGAATATTCTCCCCTTGTTTCCCATGCTCATGGCAATTCCGAAGCTCTTTCCGCCGGGGCAGCAGCAGGTATCTATGACCGTATCGCCGGGATGTGCGTCAACCGCGGCCGTGCAGAGCTGCGACGCCTCGTCCTGAACAAAGCAAAGTCCATCGGCAAGCGCAGTGACGTCGCCTATCGGCGTATATTCATCAAGTACCAGCCCGTTTTCCGACAAAACCGTTTCGGTGCAGCCGATTCCGTCATCGGAAAGACGCTTTTTCAGGCTTTCGCGGTCGGTTTTAAGGGTATTCACGCGCAGAGTTATACTCGGGTTGCGGTTCAGACCGGAGAGGATGCTTTCGCACTTCTCATAGCCGTAATCGCGTTCCCACATGGTGCAGAGCCATTCCGGGCAGGCATATTTCACCGACAGATATCCGGCATTTCCCTTCTCCGGGTATTCAATCGCATTCTTTCCCCTTGAAATACTGCGCAGGACGCCGTTTACAAAGCCCGACGTCCCCTTGTGCGTGTGATACTTTGCAAGCTCCACGCTTTCGTTGCAGGCGGCACTGTCCGGCACGCGGTCGAGAAAGAGTATCTGATATGCTCCGAGCCGGAGGATATCAAGTACCTTCGGCTCGAGCTTTTCCGGCGGCTTTGACGAGAAGCGGGAGATGACGTAATCAAGGGTTATCCTCTTTTCGATCGTACCGTAGACAAGTGCGGTGAAAAACGCCCTGTCACTCCCCGTGAAGCCGTATTTTTTTATTGCGGAATCCACCTCAAGGTTGGAATACTTCCCTCCCGGAGTGCATTTTCCGAGCGACAGAAACGCCGCCTCCCTGACATTCATATATTTCCCCTCAGAATATCACCGTCGATTCCGGCTGTTTTTGCTGCCGGAGACGATAACTATCAGCCGCAGAAGCGACATAAGCGACATGAACAATGCCGCAACATATGTCATTGCCGCCGCCGACAGCACCTTTTTTGCGCCGCGCAGCTCCTCGCCGTCGAGATAATTCCCCTCTTCAAGCACGGCAAGTGCCCGTCTTGAGGCATTGAACTCTGTCGGGAGCGTTACAAGCTGAAATACCACAACCGCGCCGAAAAGGATTATACCGGCGTAGGCAAGCGGATATATGCTCAGAATAAGCCCGAGAATGACGAGCGGAGTCGAGAGTTTAGCCCCGAACTGCGTCACCGGGACTATCGCGTTGCGGAATTTCAGCGGAGCGTATCCCTCAGCATACTGCACGGCATGACCCGATTCGTGTGCGGCGACGCCGATTGCCGCGACCGAGGTGCTTCCGTAAACGCTGTCGGAGAGCGATATGGAATTTGTTCTCGGGTCGAAATGGTCGGTAAGATCGCCGGATATACGTCCGACAGGAACATTACGGAGACCGTTTCTGTCAAGGATCATCCTTGCCGCCTGTTCCGCGGTGAGTCCGCGGCGGCTGAGTATACGGCTGTATTTTGTGTAGGTCGATTTGACCTTTACCTGAGCGATAAGGGAAAGGATGACCATCGGGAGAACGAATACGACATATGTCCAGTCAAAGTACATTACATTTATTCCGCCTTTTCGTGATTTTTATTCACCGGAAACGGTATCGAACCGGTCGCCGGCTTTTATTTTCGCGCCGCGCAGATAGTCCGCCGCCGGCATTCTTCTTTTTCCTGCCGGAAGCACCTCGGTGATGTCAACGCATTTTCCGTCGCCGCAGACAACGGTGAGCTTCCCGTCAGCCGATACGACGGTTCCGGGAAGCTCTCCGGAAACAGTATCCGACAGCCGCGACGTCACCGGCTTGAGCATCCTCCCGCAAAGCGACGCAGATGCAAGCGGAGCGGGGGAAAGCCCTCTTATCAGGTCGTGAACCTTTTTTGCCGGCATTGAGAAATCAAGGACGCAGTCTGCTTTTTCGATCTTTTTTGCATATGTCGCAAGACTGCCGTCCTGCTTTTCCGGTTTTGCACTGCCGTCGAAAATATGCGGCAGAGTCCTGAGCAGAAGCTCCGCCCCGCATACCGCCAATCTTCCGAAAACCGTTCCGAAATCGTCGTTTTCGCCGATCGGAACCTCTGCTTTCTCAAGCATATCCCCGGTGTCAAGCCCCTCAGCCATATACATTATCGTAATTCCCGTGACGGTCCTTCCGTCGATTATCGCCCGCTGTACCGGCGCCGCGCCGCGGTATTCCGGAAGGAGGGAGCCGTGGACGTTTATACAGCCGTACTCCGGATAGTCGATGACGTTTTTCGGCAGCAGCTTTCCGTAGGCGGCGACGACTATCATATCCGGGTCGATCTCCGCAAGAAGCGATGCGAAAGCCTCGTCCCGCAGTGTTGCCGGCTGATAAACAGTCAGTCCGTGCTCAAGAGCGTAGACCTTCACCTCCGACGGCGTCACGGCATATCCGCGTCCCTTCGGCTTATCGGGCTGGGTCACAACCGTGATGGAGTATTCTCCGCTCTCATAAAGCGCGGCAAGCGACGCCGCGGCAAAACCGGGCGTGCCCATAAACAGTATCTTCTTCATTCAAGCTCCTCCGGGTCAAGCATTCTCACGGCGTTATCGGTGAAAAGTATTCCGTCAAGGTGGTCAAGCTCGTGGCAGAACGCGCGCGCGGTAAGCCCGGAACCGGTCGCCTCGTACCATTCGCCCTTCCGGTTCTGCGCACGGACAGTGACGGTCATCGGCCGGTCGGTGATCCCCCACTCTCCGGGGATGGAAAGACAGCCCTCCGGCTCCTCCTGATGCTCCCCGGAACGGTAGATTATCTCGGGGTTGATCATCTCATACAGCTTTCCCGGCTCGGTCTCGACAAGCACCACACGGCGCAGTACTCCTACCTGCACGGCGGCAAGCCCGGCACCCTCCGCTTTATGAAGGGTGTCGGTCATATCGTCAAGCAGGCGCAGTATTCTCGGAGTTATCTCCTCGACCGGGCGGCTGTGCTTCCGGAGGATCGGGTCATTTTTTGTGATTATCCTGAGTATAGCCATAAATCAGTTTTCCTTTCAGTTATCGCGTCAAAGGCTGTTCGGATTTATATCGACCGACAGTCCGATCTTTCGTCCGAGCATCCTTGAAAGCTCCGAGTACACCCCGGATATCATTCCCCGCGTTTTTCCGTCCATGCGGCATTTTATCACCGCACGCATACGGTATATCCCGCCCACCTTATAGACAGGTGCCTCCATCGGTCCGAACATGACTGTCGGAATGTCTGCATTCGCGGCGGACGTCTTTGACCAGAGGGATGAAAATTCCCGGCAGGCACTCATAAGCTCATTTTCCGACTCCGACGACAGCGTGAACATCACGATATCGCAGTACGGCGGAAAGACGAGGGATTTCCGCAGGGCTGTCTCCCCCGCGTACATTTTTTCATAATTCTGCTCCGCCGCCATTCTCAGCACCGGGTGGTCGGGATTGTATGTCTGGACAAGCGCGCATCCCGGCTTGTCTCCGCGCCCGGCTCTTCCTATGACCTGAGTTATTATGTCAAAGGTCCGCTCGTTCGCCTTGTAATCGCTTAAATACAGCGACGAATCGGCATTCAGCACCCCGACAAGCGTGACATCCGGAAAATCGTGTCCCTTCGTCACCATCTGCGTGCCGATAAGTATATCCGCGCCGCCCTCCCGGAAGCTGCCGAGAAGCTCTTCATAGGCGAATTTTGTCCGGGTGGTGTCGGCGTCCATTCTTATGACCCGCGCCTCCGGGAACAGCTTTTTCAGCTCCTCCTCGACAAGCTGGGTCCCGCAGCCGACGTATTTCATCGTCTCGTTTCCGCACTGCGGGCATCTGTCCGGAACCGGCTCCTTTGCACCGCAGTAGTGACAGAAAAGATAGCCTCTTCCGGCATACGGGACAGTGTGATACGTCATTGACACGCTGCACTGCCTGCACATGATCACGTTTCCGCAGAGCGGGCAGGACAGGAAACGGTTATAACCGCGCTGGTTTATGAAAAGTATCGCCTGTTCGTGCTTTTCAAGGGTGTCTTTCAGCCGCGCACGGAGTTCACTGCCGATCGGCGAGATCATCCCGCTCCGCGTGTCCTTCCTCATATCGGTTATCACGGTATCGGGAAGCACCGCATTGCCGTAGCGTCCGCTGAGTGTGACAAGCCTGTATTTTCCGCTTTTCGCCTTGCTGTAGCTTTCGACCGACGGGGTTGCAGAGGCAAGGAGCATCACGGCATTCTGCTTTGCACAGCGGTATCTTGCGATATCGCGCGCGTGATATTTCGGATCCATATCCGACTTATAGGTATGCTCCTGCTCCTCATCGAGCACGATAAGACCGAGGTTTTTGAACGGTGCGAACACCGCGGAGCGCGTGCCTATGCAGACATCCGCCTCTCCGTCCGATATTTTCCGCCATGCGTCCCATCTTTCGCCCTTCGAGAGCCCGGAATGTATGACTGCTGTCCGGTCGCCGTAGCAGGCGCGGAAGAACCCGACCGTCTGCGGCGTCAGCGCGATTTCCGGTACAAGCATTATGACCGATTTCCCGGAAGCTATGACCTCGTCCATGACCGCCCTGATCACGCTGGTTTTTCCGCTTCCGGTAACGCCGTGAAGCAGTGCCGCCGAGGCCTTCCCGCTCCCGACAAGAGCCATTATTTCGTCTTTTGCCCTCTCCTGCTCCTCCGAAAGGACGGTGTTGACCGGATTCACCGGAACCTTTGCCTTATACGGGTCGCGGAAGGCATTTTCCTTTGTTATGCTGACGATATTTTTAGATACAAGCGATTTCAGAGCCGTCATCGGAACACCGTATCTGTCGCGCAGTTCGGTGACGGTAAGGCTTCCGCAGAGTCCGAGCGCCGAAAGCGCCGCCTTCTGCTTCTCTCCTCTGACAAGCGCGGAAAGGCTGTCCCCGTCAAGTCCGCGGTACGCCGGGCAGATCTCGGCAGTCTCGATCATGACCGCCCGGCTTTCGGAAAACTCCGATTCTCTGCGCAGAAGTCCCATGACCGTCATCTTTGACAGAAGCGGAAGGACCGACGGTCCCTGCTCCTTCACCGCCGTCTGCCCGGAAACGCTGCCCTTTGCAGTAACATACCGGTACAGCGCCTCCTGCCTCGGTGCCATGGTACATCCCTCCGGCACCGGGAGAGCCGAATAGGTGTCCTTCACCTTTGTCAGCGCCGCCGCAGGGATCATTGCCTTGACCGCGTCTCCGACGGTGCAGAGAAAATGCTCCTTCATATACAAACATAAGCCGAGCATCTCACCGTCAAGGACAATGTTGCCGCAAACGGGTGAAATGACCGGCTTCAGCTTCTCGCAGTCGGAAGCACCGGCAAACCCGCCGACCATGGCGAGCTGCCTTCTGTTACCGCCGCCGAAAGGTACCGCCGCAAATCCGCCGACCGCAAGCGTCCCCCTCAGCTCCTCGGGTATATAATAATCGTACAGTTTATCGATATGATACGGCACGTCGAGCAGGTACACGCGCGCGACCGGATAATCGCCCTGCATGACCTCAGTAATTGCAGTTCGGGTCTATCGACGAATCGACAATGCGGTATTCGCCCTGATAGAGACGGTTTATCGCTATCCTTACCGCCTTCTCGTCGCGGAAGTCCTTCCTGATGAGAGAGGCAAGGCTCTTGTCCGTTTCCTTGTTGGCAAGCATACGCTCTGCCGCCTCGCGCTGTGCAACATACTCGTCCGTCACCATTCTTGCGCACTTTGCAACGGCGATGACAAGGGTATAGCGGTTGTATTTGTTGTTCTGGGTAAGTTCGTCAACTGACGGGTATATCATGATTGGTACCTGACCTTTCGTTATTTGCTTTCTTCTCTGCCGAGGAAGAACATTTCCTCAACTGCTCCCGGTGCGCGGGAAACCCTGTGCTTTTCGCTTTCGACTATCGAGGCAATTGCCTCTGCGGTGCAGTCTGCCATTCCGCTGTGATTGACGACTGCGTAATCGTAATTTTTAACCAGCGTGAACTCGTAAAGAGCCTTCTTCATACGGCGTTCAATGTCGTCCGCGGCATTTGTTCCCCTGCCGACAAGACGGCTCCTCAGGGTTTCGTAATCCGGAGGGAGTATGAACACCGTAACGCTGTCGGGATACAGGCGCTTGATATTCATCGCACCCTCGACCTCTATCTCAAGAATGAGGTTCTTTCCCTCGTCCAGCTTTTCAAGCTCGCTTTTCAGAGTCCCGTAATAATTGCCGCAGTACTGCGTGTATTCAACGACATTTCCCTCGGAGATCGCGCGCTCGAACTCTTCTTTTGTAATGAAGTGATATTCTCTGCCGTCGACCTCGCCGGGGCGTGGGGCTCTTGTGGTTGCCGAGACGGAGAAGCAGTATCCCGGATGATTCTTCATCAGGCTTGCGTTGACGGTTCCCTTTCCGGTTCCCGCAGCACCCGATACGACAAGCAGTATTCCTTTATTGCTGCGGAGCGTTGTTGCGGGCTTGTTTTTAACGTCATTTTCCATATGCGTCAGTCTTCCTCGTCGGCATCCGCGGCATCCGCGCCGTCTCCGTTGAGACGGTTTGAGATCGTCTCCGCCTGAACTGCGGAGAGTATCACGTGGTCGCTGTCGGTGATGATGACCGACCTCGTTCTTCTTCCGCAGGTGACATCAATCACCCGCCCTGCCTCTCTTGCATCCTGAATAAGGCGCTTGACCGGAGCGGAATCCGGGCTGATAAGGGAAACGACTCTTGCCGCGGAGACCATATTACCGAAGCCTATGCTGATAAATCTCATAAAAATCTCTCCAATTTATCCGTCACTCAAGATTCTGAATCTGCTCGCGGATCTTTTCAAGCGCGCATTTTGCATCGACCACAAGGGCGGCAATTTCCGCATCGTTTGACTTTGATCCGGTGGTGTTGACCTCACGGTTCATCTCCTGAAGCAGGAAATCAAGCCGTCGTCCGACCGGCTCACTGCTGTTCATCGCCGCGTCAAAGGCGTCAAAATGGCTTTTCAGTCTGACAAGCTCCTCGTCGACCGCTGTTCTGTCGGCAAATATGGCGCACTCGGTGAGAATGCGGTTGCCGTCGAACTCAATATCCAGCCCGTCAAGGGTCTGTTTCAGTCTTGCTATGAGTTTTTCGCGGTAATTCCGGGTATTTGCCTCCGAAAGCTCCGCTATTTTCTCCGCAATAACTGCGACCTCATTCTTTTTCGCAAGCAGGTCAGCCCTCAGGTTGTTTCCCTCGCGCTCTCTTGCGGAATTATACTGTGATACCGCCTCCGAAAGCACGGGGAGAAGCTCAGCCCAGTCCCTTTCGGCATCCTCTTCCGGCTTTTTCACGATAAAGAGGTCGCGGTTCTGCGCCACGGTCATGACGCTGATATCGTCGGTAAGGCCGGAAATGTCGCGCAGCTTTCTCAGAGCCTTTACATATGCCTCTGCATATGCGGAGTCAAGCTCTACGGTTGCTCCCTCGCTCCCGGTCACCTCTATCCCGACGTAAACATCGAGCTTTCCTCTCGTTATCCCGCTTCCCTTTATGAAGCCGAGAATCTTCTCCTCAAGGAATCCGTAAGCCCTCGGCAGTCTGACCGAGCAGTCAAGGTAACGGTTATTGACCGATTTAATTTCAACGGTATAATTCTTTCCTCCGGCGGAGCCTGTTGCCCGTCCGAAGGCTGTCATACTTTTTGGCATATGTTGCTCTCTTGATTTCAATTATTCATCCGGTTACCGCCGGATCGTATAACTTTCAAAAACCGGTACAGAGAATGAAAGCAGGCGGATTCCGGCATGAAAAAGCCGTTGATATTATTTTACACTTTCCGATCGGGTTTGTCAATGTCGGCGGCGTTTTTTCGGTTACTCTGTTCACCGAAAAATTTTCCGATGCGGAATCTTTGTCGCAGTTTCACAAGATACAGAAGCACAAGCTGACTTGTTGCAATATCATAAAGCAGGAACGTGAGGTTTGCAAGCGCGTAAAGCCCTATTCTGAACCCGATATCGGGATCATCGATGTGCAGTACGTACACAGATACGGCGATTATCAGCGAAAGCGCCGTATTGAAATAGCTGAACTTCAGTATCCATGCTACAATGAAGTGCAGTTTTTCAAACATCGCCTTGAAAACCGGGTAGATCCCGCCGAAAAGCAGGTAGGTGACCGCCGCGGCCTTGTCCGGCAGAAGCAGGACGGCAAGAAGCGACGTCACACCGTAAATCAGATACTGATACGGCGTACCCATCTCCATCACGGCGAAAAATATCAGCAGTGAAGCAATTGCCACGGAGGTAAGGTCAAGTATATTCGTTGCCGAGCCGATGTACAGAAAAACTGTTCCGAGGGCACTCAGCATAGCCGACACGGCAAGCTTTCTTGTTCTGACCGACGATTCCCTTCTGTTCATAACGCCTCCGTCAGCAGCAGCTGATAAGATCGCCGCCGCAGCACTCGCAGAGGCAGTCGGCACACATCAGACCGGTACAGAGGTCACAGACCGAGCAGTTGCTTAAGCATCCGCCCGTGCGATGCTCTTTGCTGTAGGTTGCCGACCTTCTTCTTATATTGTTGAGCGCCTCGCGGTACTCGCTGTTGTCCGGCGCCATATAACAGGCAGTCTCGAAATACTTCTGCGCATCAAAGTACCAGCCCTTGCGGAGAAGCACACAGCCCTTGAGAAAGTTCCACTCGGCATTTCTTGCGTTTGCGGGGAGCGAATTCAGTATCAGATCGGCTTCGGCAAAGCGTCCGTTGTTTATGTACTCACGGATTCGTGCAAAATCCGCCGCATTTTCCCCGGAGTAACCGGTATATCCGGTATATCCGCCGTCATAGCTGTTTCCCGACGATGCCGTCTGACCGGAGCTTCCCGCCGCGCGTGCCTTCTGGATATCGGAGTAGGCGGTATTAATCTCCTTCATTTTTTCCTCGGCGAGGTCGGCAAGCGGGCTGTTCGCGTAATTGTCGGGGTGATATTTCCGCGCAAGCTCGCGGTAGGCTTTCTTGATCTCGTCGTCTGTCGCATCGCGCGACACGCCGAGGATCTTATAGGGGTCGGTCATCCGATGACTGTCCTTTCTTGTGTGGATCGGGAGTGCCGTTTTCAAGAGCGAAAAGAATTTTCTCCGCCCGCGCGGGCATCCCGAGATATAGTATGTTTCCGATTATGTTCTTTATTCCGGGGTCGGCATCCCCGATAAGCTCAAAAGCCGCGGCAGCACCCTCAAGCTCAAGATTCATCGCGCACCGCAGGCTTTCCGCATCCGGTCCGGGCAGAGGGTTGTACGCTTTTCTTTTCAGATCACGGTAATAGTCGTCTGCTGCATCGGCGAAATATACCCACTTCCCGACATGGAAGCCGATCTCCCGTGCGATTCTTGCCGCGTCGCCCTCAAGGGAATGGCTGAAAACCTCTGCCGTCATCTCTCCGGACTTCTCCGCGGCGCGGTCGGGATCTTTTTCGCCCGACCCTTCGATTTCCGAAAGCTCTGAAATTCTGTCCGATATGGCTTCCGAAAGCTCCGGAAGTCCCGCTTTTTTCCTCATTCTCCGGGAAAACAGCAGCGCTGTCCTTGCCGCAAGTTCCGGAAACCCTCTGCTGTCGCGGGCATTGTCCTCGATACTGTAATATGCAAGCAGCGCGCCCGCCGCGGCACAGTACTCAAGCTCCGCGTTTGACTTCAGGTACGGTTTTTTCTTCAACGGCGAAGCGGTGCACCGTCCGGCGCCGAACTCCGCCGCGCATCCCGTCAGTGCCATTCTGACAAGCACAAGGAACACCGCGTCATAGCTCAGCGTAACCGTGGATTCGGGGCAGACGGTCTTTCCCATGCATCTGCAAAGTCCGCAGTAAACGCTTTTGTAGAAAATATGCTCCTTGACCTTAAGCTCGTCAACGAGCGGCGTCACATATCCAAACATATCTCCTCCGGAAGCTCTGAAAGCAGCCCGGAATACACGGCATCCGTACCTGCCTATACAGAGTATATTATATCTCTTTTCGCCGGCGCTGTCCATATGTCGGGTTCAATTATTACAAAACAGACACAGATTATTTAAAATTAGCCCGGTCAGTCTTCTCGCCGTCAGGACCCGCCGGAACGGGCAAAGAGGGGGCTGTCAAAAACCCGTTCTGAGTTTATTGACAGCCCCCTCGATGCAGTGCATTTCACGGGGTATCAGCCGAAAAGCGCGGCATCCGTGTATTATTTTGTCGGATCTGCGGTTATCTCAACACTGAGGACCGTGCCGCCGGAAGCCGCTTCCGAGCCGACATAAACGGCTCCCGAAGCATCGGCTGTGACCTTTCCGGTTCTTTCTCCGTTCAGGAAAACGGAATATTCCCCCGGTGCAAGCCCGGTGATACTGATTTCCGGGCAATGCGAAAAACCGGCAGTCCTCTCGATTTTAATCCCGAGCGACGACATATCGGCGGCATATTCAAACAGGGAGATGCGTCCTTCTGACAGTTCGAAAGAAGCCGTTTTGCAAAAAAATATATAAATGTTGACTCAGAAACAGAAGATAAAACCCTGCATATCCGATATACTTTTCAGCGCATAAACAGAAATCAGCACCTGTTTCGGCAAAAAAGCACAGAAACAGGTGCTGACCGCGAAGTCGTATTATCCCTGACCGTCGGTTTTTTATCCGGACGGCAAAAAGTCACCCCGTCATTTTCCGTCGAATTCAGCCGCGGCCTCTCTGAGCAGCTCCCTTATCGGCAGATGCTGAGGACACGATCTTTCGCATCTGCCGCAGTCCGCGCAGTCGGACGCACTGACACCGTGATCGGTGCAGAGCTTTCCGTAAACGCCGTCGGCAGTCCTGTCACGGTATACCCGTTTCGAATTGAGACAGGAGAAGAACTCCGGGACCGGAATGTGCTTCGGACATCCGTCGGTGCAATAGCGGCAGGATGTACAGGGGATCAGTTTTTTCGACAGTACAATGCCCTTCACCTCATCAACCGCCTTCAGTTCGTTTACGTCAAGCGGGCGGAAGTCCGTCATATACGAAAGGTTGTCCTTCATCTGCTCTGTATTGCTCATGCCGGAAAGCACCGTCATAACCCCGTCAAACCCGGCGGCGTATCTGACAGCATAGCTTGCCGCGCTCCCGCCGGAAAGTCTGTCGAACACTGCCCGGGCGTCGTCCGGAAGATTCGCAAGACTTCCGCCCTTGACCGGTTCCATGACGATGACCGGCTTTCCGTGCCTGCGGCAGACATCGTAAACGTCCTTTGACTGGACGGTCGGATCGTCGTAATCGACATAATTGAACTGGATCTGGACAAATTCGATAGCGGGATACGCCGTAAGTATCATATCAAGGACATCGGCCGTGTCGTGGAAGGAAAGCCCGACGTGGCGGATCCTGCCCTGCCTTTTCAGCCCGAATGCCGTCTCGTAAGCACGGCAGTCCCTGTACTTTTCGAACGAAGCGCGCGTCTGCGCGTGCATCAGGTAGAAATCGAAATATCCGACTCCGCACGACGCAAGCTGTTTTTCAAAAAGCGGGACGATATCCTCCTCACGGGAAAAGAGGGGCGATGACAGCTTGTCCGCAAGGACAAAGCTCTCTCTCGGATATCTTTTCACAACGCAGTCGCGTATCGCAGTTTCGCTCTGACCGCCGAGGTACACCCTTGCGGTATCAAAGTAATTGAATCCGCCTGCCATGAAGAGATCGACCATCTCCGAAAACACGGCATAATCGACCTTTCCGTCCTTCATAGGCAGCCGCATACATCCGAACCCGAAATTCTTCTTCACATTTTCAAAACCGTTCATGACCTAAACCCTCCGATTCAGTACGTTTCCCTGCCGCGGAAGCGGTATGCACCGCGGCAGTCCGTTTCTCTGTATTGATTATATCATGAAACCGTAATTTTTTCAATATGTGATATGCGGAACCGATGAGATATCCTGTCAGGCTCCGTCAGAAGCCGACCGTGACCGTAACCGTTGAATATCCCGGTACGCTGACGACCGCCGTTCCGTCGGCAACGGGTACGGCTGAGACCGGATTTTCCTCCGGGTCGGCATAAAACGCCTCTCTGACCGGCTTCGGGAAGGAAAGCGTGACATTCTGCGTGACACCCGTCACGTCATAGAGCCGGACGGCAACGCCTTCGCCGTTTTCGCGGTTCTTCAGACAGGAGACCCTCACATTGCCGTTCACCGAAAGCACGCTTCCGGAAAGCGGAAGGCTGCCGTTTCCGGGCTTTCCGGAGACAAACGGCATCGGGCGGCAGAACACCTCGGCTTCGCCCTTCATTTCGTCCGGACGGCATACCGTGACACCGATCCTCAGGCTGTGTATTCCGCGCTCCGGGTACGGATCGGGGTCGTATGCGCTTCTTGTCACCGTGACCGAGCCGCAGTTTCCATTCACGCGGAAGCCGTACTTGCAGTCACTGATTATCCCGACCGACTTCTCGCTCTCTCCGCATATCCCGATGAAGCTGAGCGCCGGGACGTCGTGCGAGACGGCGTTTCTGACGATCTGCCCGTACGGAATGTCGGAAATACTCTTCCCCGTTGTTTTATACGAAACCGGCACGGCAAACGACAGCTGCGGTATCCTCTCTCCGTGCACCGCCGGCTCGTTCCAGTCAACCGTCACCGAGTAATCAAGCGTCCTTGAGCCGGATTTCAGCATGACCGATGCCCTTATCACCGAACCGCCGTACTTTACCTCATATGAGAACTGACCGAACTGCGGGCAGATGCGTACACCGTATATTCTTGCGCCGTTTGCGCCGTTTATATCGACGGTTTTCATAAGCGGTCCGACACGCCACGAGGTCATTCCGTACTTCGGATTTTCCTCCGCATATCTGAAACAGCAGGACGGCTCCGAAATCAGCTCCTCTCCGCTTTCTTTGTCGGTAAGCGAGACAAGACGCGCGGTCTTTGAATCAAATACAGCTCTGATATACCGGTTTTCAAGCACCACCGGATCGTCGTTTATCGCCTCGTCGCATATCGGGGGATCATATGGGGCTATCCCGAGATGCCCCTCGGGAGTCCTCAGCCGCAGTATAAGTGTCGAATACCCGAACGCCGCCACCTTTGCCCTGACAAGGAGCTTCGTAAAGCTGTGTCCCCAGTACCCCTGACCGCTTTCGGTGACGCAGAAGTCTGCCGGCTCTCCGTCCCCGTCGGTAATTCCGGCAAGAGACAGGTCATAGTGCCAGTCCCAGACGGTTATCTCCGTGTACTCGTCCCTGTCATTCCCGGTCGGATTGAAAACGTGAAAGACGCGGACGGAACCCCTGCCGCGCTCTGCCGACGGGAATCTGAAGCCCGTTTCCTGCGCCTGCCAGTACCCGACTCCGCCGCCCTCCGAAACCGTTTCCGGCGACGGATCAAACGCGATCCCGGAGGTGTCGATGCTGTCGGCGATCTCTCTCATTGCCCGTGTTGCGGAGGTCGTTACCGCCGCCATGGTCTCCTGAAAGCGCCCCATCGCATACTCCCGTGTCTCGATCGTTCCGGAGCCGGGGATTATGTCGTGAAAATGGTTGAAAAGAATGTTTCTCCACGGGGCATCAAGCTCGCTCTGCCGGTTTGCCGCTCCTGTCAGAACCGACGACGCGGCATTCAGCGCCTCGCAGTCGTTCATCCTTGCCTCGGCTGTCCGGTTCGCCGCCTTTATGCGCGACTGCGTCGTGTAGCACCCGGTGAACAGGCAGTTCAGCTCCCGTTTTATTTCCGGGAAATCGTCCCGCTGAACCGATACTCTGTCGAAAAACTCCCTGAAGGTTCCGAAGCGTATCGTCGGCGTAAGCGGCCACTTTGAGTATTCGGTTATCCTTTCGATATCGCGTCTTGACGGTCCGCCGCCGTGATCGCCGACACCGTATACGCAGAGGAAGGTATCGACCTTCTCCTGCGAGCAGAACGCCGGAACGATCTCAAAGCTCTCTGTCGATATCTCTCCGTTGTACCACCTGAATTCGCGGTAATTGAAGGTCGATTTGCCCGACGGTGCGACAAAACGGTACAGGCGCGGTCCGTCGGTCCCGCGGCAGTGATACATATATTTCACCCCCGCATCGGCAAGTATCTCCGGCACGTTTGCATTGTGTCCGAAGGTGTCCGGGACAAAATCGATGCAAAGCGAATCGGGAGAAATGTCAAGCAGGCGCGAAAGATATTTTCTCGACTGAAGTATCTGGCGGGTAAGCGATTCACCGTCCGGCATATTCTTGTCCGGCTCGACCCATTCAGCCGCCGTGACCTCCCATCTGCCTTCTTTTATCCGCGCCTTTATCTCGTCAAGCATATCCGGGCGGAATTTTTCGATTATCTCGTATGTCGATGCCTGCGACTGCGCAAAGGTGAAGTCCGGATACTCCGCCATCATGTCAAGCACCGTTCTGAATGTATCGACTGTTATAGCCGCAGTCTCGTTGTAGCCCCACATCCAGTTCATGTCGATATGAGCGTGTGAAACGAAGAGCGCGGTATAGCTCTTCACCGCCCCGGCAAGCGGAGCAAGCATTGCCTCGGCTTCGGCAACCGCAGCATTTGTCACCGCGCCGTTTTCCGTAATATAACCGATGATAAAGTCCGCCGCACGCTCTATCTCCCTGTCATACTCCCCGCCGTGAGCCGCAGAAACCCCGTCAAGACAGATTATCTCGGAGCATATGCGCTCCGCTGCGCGGCTCTGTCCCTTTCTGTCTCTTATCCATCGCATTTTTTCCGTGTAATTCATGGTTTGCCTCCGTTTGTTTTTCTCTCCGCAAAGAGGGCAATTCCCTCGCCGCCTTCCGGACAGACGGCAGCGAAAAAACCCTGCGGATGATATTATCGTGTTATCCGTAACACAATTATATCATTCCGCAGGGGAACTTACTTGAACTATTTTGTCGCGGTCATGAATTATCGGGGCGGGTTGATTGCCGCAGCTCCTTCGGAGAAACCCCGTATCTTTTTCTGAACCTGCGGCAGAAATACGAGTGGCTGTTGAACCCCGACTCAAAGCATATTCCCGTGATCGGCGCATCTGTGCCCGTTATAAGCCCGTATGCGTGCTTCAGTCTCCGGTTGAGCAGGTATTCCTGAAAATTAATCCCGTACCGCCGGGAAAACAGCTTTGAAAACCACGCCGCCGAAAAGCCGATGTGATCCGCAACCTGACTCTCGGTAATCTGCTCCCTGAAATGCGCCTCGATATACCCGATCTCCGGGTAAACCGGCGGCATTTTCGCCGTCCCGGAGCCGCAGGCGCGGAAGGCAAGCAGGGTGATCCTTGCGATAATGTTCCTCACCATCGCGTCGCGCTCCGGTCTGTTGTTCCCGGTTTCGGAGAAAAGCATGACAAATTCGTCTTTTACCGCAGAAAATGTTCCGTCACCGGAGCAGTCGATCTGTTTTCCGGAAAGACTTCCGAGCAGTCTCAGTGTCTCGGAATCCGGAAAATGTCCGTCGAAATGAAAGCTGTAGGTTGACATGAACTCGCCCTTTTCCGGGTCGATCCGGTAGGCATGAAAGTCGGAGCTGCAGAGAACCGTCAGCGCCCCCTTCCCGCACTCCGTCCCGGCACCGTTCAGCACCTGACGGCAGTGACCGTCGTCGATGAAATCGAACTCGAAAAAGTTGTGCCAGTGCATGGGGACGTTCCCGTCCGCCCTCACCCTCATTCCGTAATACGCCGCCCGGTCAGAGCCGGGCGACAGCTTTTCCATCCTCAGGGGATAACCCGGAATTCCGTACCCGTCCACGGCTATTTCATCCTGATAATGTTGACAGCGACCGACGCCGCTCCGGAGGTCTTTTCGCTTCCGTCGGGGTTAAGAAGGGTAAGCGTATAATTTCCCGGAGACAGCTTTTCGTTCACCGCGATCGATGCGGTTTTACCGGACTCCGAGATCATGACCGTTTTTTCTCCGTCGGATATTGAGATCACCGTCGCAGTATCGGAAACCGCTGTAACGCTTATCATATAATCCGCTTCTTTCTCGATCACAAACTCATACCTGCACGGTTCGCCGTCGGTGTACCTGAAGGAAAGACTTTTCATGACCGTCATTTCCATCGAAGCGTTGATGACTGCAGCGAATCCTCCGAACGAGACAAGAAAACAGAGAATGACCGCAATGACCGTCTTTGACACCCCGGTTTTCTTTCCGAAAAACGCCTTTCCGGAGAACCAGAAGAGTATTCCCGCCAGCCCGAGGTAGAACAGCACATATCCGACCGTAGCCTGAACCGAAAGTCCGGAAAGCACCTCCGACGCATCTGTTCCCGCCCCGGCACCCGCATATGCCGCGATCACCGAAAGCGAATTGTTCGCAAAGTGCAGTATCATCGGTATCAGAAGCGAACCGGTCTTTATCGTGATAAGCGCAAACAGCGCACCGACAAGCGCCGACGGCAGGAATGTGTAAAGATCAAGGTGCAGCAGCCCGAAGGAAACCGCCACGGCAATGATTATAAACACCGGATTCTTCAGCGGCTTCATGGAGGTCAGAAGAAATCCGCGGCAGAATATCTCCTCGCACACCGCCGGAAGAAGCGCTATCGTGATTATCGCAAGCGCTGGTGACATTGACGTCGCAAGATTGTTGACAGCCTCTCCGCGCTCCGCGAAATCGGGAATAAACCGGCTTGTCACGGTGTTCACCGCTCCGTTCAGCATAAGCGTACCTATATACAGTCCCACAGATGACACAAACATCTTCACCGGCGGCAGCCTGAACGGAAGAACGAACGAAAGCTCCTTATCGGTTATCAGCGCGATAACAAGAGCGACCGCGACAATGAGAAGCTCTCCTATTGCTGCATAATACATCCCGACCAGTTTGTACAGCAGCGGGTCAACAAACAGAAGAATCAGAAAGACAAGGGCAAGCCCTATAAGTCCGTGATAAGGTTTAAGTTTGCTTTTGGGTTCCATAGCATTATCCTTCCGCATAGGCGGAAGCATCCTTTCATCCGGATTGCCCCGGCTGTATCAGCCGCAGCAGTAAAAGAAAGACAGCAAACGAACGATACCGGAAAAGCACCTCCTGATATGCTTCGTTTGCTGTCGTAATGACTGACGTTATCAGCCGGACATCAGAGCTTTGCTGAATTGACCTTGACGCCGGGGCCCATGGTGGATGCCACGACGCAGCTCTTTATATACTGGCCCTTTGCGGAAGCCGGCTTTGCCTTGATGACCGCACCCATGAGGGTGTTGAAGTTCTCGGCGAGCTTTTCTGCGCCGAAGGAAGCCTTTCCGATCGGGCAGTGAATGATGTTGCTTCTGTCAAGACGGTATTCGATCTTACCTGCCTTAGCCTCGGTAACGGCACGGGCAACGTCGGGTGTGACGGTTCCTGCCTTGGGGTTCGGCATAAGACCCTTCGGTCCGAGTACACGTCCGAGACGTCCGATGACACCCATCATATCGGGAGAAGCGATGACGACATCGAACTCGAACCAGTTCTCTTTCATGATCTTCTCGACAAAATCGGTGTCTCCGACGTAGTCGGCGCCTGCCGCACGGGCAGCCTCTGCCTTGTCGCCCTTAGCGAAAACAAGGGTACGTACCTTTTTACCGGTACCGTTGGGGAGAACGACCGCGCCTCTGACCTGCTGGTCTGCGTGACGGGAGTCAACGCCGAGACGGATATGAATCTCGACAGTCTCGTCGAACTTTGCCTTTGCGGTCTGGCAGACGAGGCTGAGCGCCTCATCGGAATCATAGAGCTTTGTGCTGTCGATCAGCTTGGAGCTGTCAATATATTTCTTTCCCATTTCTCACATACCTCCCCATCAGTCAACGACGGTAACGCCCATGCTTCTTGCGGTTCCGGCTATCATGCTCATAGCGGTTTCAAGAGAGCCTGCGTTAAGGTCGGGCATCTTTGTCTCTGCGATCTGCCTGATCTGATCCTTTGTGATCGAGCTGACCTTTGTCTTATTCGGAACAGCGGAAGCCGTTTCGATGCCGCACGCCTTCTTGATAAGGACTGCGGCGGGGGGTGTCTTTGTAATGAACGAGAAGGAACGGTCTGCAAAAATGGTGATGACGACCGGGATGATAAGACCGATGCTGTTCTTTGTTCTTTCGTTGAACTCCTTGACGAAGTTCATTCCGTTGACGCCGTACGGACCGAGTGCAGGACCGACAGGGGGCTGCATGGTAGCTTTACCGGCGTTCAGCTGAAGTTTGACTATACCGACAATTTTCTTTGCCATTTTATTTTACCTCCGATGTGGTTATAATGCGGAAGAATAAAATTTTCTTCCTCCCACTCCGCGGAAACATACCCGCGGGAATGATTGGTACGCCGTTCCGGCTGTACCGTGATTGTTACTTGTAGAGCTTCTCCGCACTGTCGGAATCAAGCTCAAGCGGCGTTTCGCGTCCGAACATGGACAGAAGCACCTTGATTTTTTTCCTGTCTTCGGAAATCTCCTCGACCGTTCCGACGTAACCCTTGAGGGGTCCGCTCTTCACGGTTACGCTGTCGCCGACCTCGTAGTCGAGCTTTATCTCGCCGGTATCGACGCCGATTGCCGCAACCTCCTCGTCGGAGAGCGGAACGGGCTTTGACCCGGGACCGACAAAGCCGGTGACACCGCGGATGTTTCTGACAACGTGCCACGTAGCGTCGCTCATCTTCATCTTGACAAGTACATAGCTCGGGAAGATCTTGTTTTCGATCTCCTTTTCGACGGGGTTTCCGTTTTCATCAACTCCCGCATCCTCTTTGATGACCTCTACCGGGATCCTGATGTCCATTATGACATCCTGAAGTCCGCGGTTTTCGATTATCTTTTCGAGGTTTGCCTTGACCTTGTTCTCATAGCCGGAATAGGTATGTGCGACATACCATCTCGGTTCAGAGCTTATCTCATCGAAATCGCTCATCTTAACTCCTTATACAAGGGATCCGAGCCACAGAATGAGATTTGAAAGCCCGAGGTCAAGCAGGCTTATCACTGCGCTGACGACGACAAGGCACACGATGACAAGGCCGGTGCTTTTCAGCGTCTGGTTCTTTCCGTACCAGACGACCTTCTTCATCTCGCTCTTGTAGTCCTTGAAGAACTTCTTGATTTTGGCGCCGAGACCGGGCTTGCTGCTCTTTGCGTCCTTTTTCTTTTCCTCTTTTGCCGCTTTGGGGGCGGTATCAACCGTTTCGGTTTTCTTTTCTTCTGCCACTGTCATGCCCTCCTTACTTGGATTCCTTGTGGACGGTATGTTTCTTGCAGAAACGGCAGTACTTGCTCATTTCAAGTCTGTCCGGGTCATTCTTCTTGTTTTTCATTGTGTCGTAGTTGCGCTGTTTGCACTCGCTGCACGCCAATGTGATTCTGACTCTCATATTATTCCTCCCGATATTATTGACGCCGCCCGGCGCCCGTCCCAAGCCGGACAGACAGCGGATGTGCGTCTGACAAAATTATCTCCCTCGAGCGCGGGAGGCACAACAAAAAAGCCTCTCCGCAGAGGTAACACAATTATATCATGCTTTTTCCCGGTTGTCAATGGGAAAGAAAGATTTTTTCCGCAGAACCCGCACTTTTTATTGAAAAAAGGTTGATTATTTTCTCCGGCGGTGCTATAATATCTCTCATCAATACGAAAATGATAATCGTTTTCATTTTACTTCTCCGGAGGAATGCAGATTGCCGCTTATAATCTGTGACCGTGTGTCGCTTTCATATGACGGGAAAAAAGTAATATCAGACCTTTCGTTCACGGTGCAGGAGGGGGAATACCTCTGCATCGTCGGCGAAAACGGTTCGGGAAAAAGCACGCTGATAAAGGCGCTTCTCGGGCTGAAAGCTCTGTCGTCGGGACAGATAACCTACGGTGACGGGCTTCGCCGCAGTGAGATCGGCTACCTGCCCCAGAAAAACGAAATGCAGAAGGATTTTCCCGCGTCGGTAAGGGAGGTCATTCTCTCAGGCAGGCTGAATTCCCGCGGGCTTCTTCCGTTCTATACAAAAGCCGACCGAGCCGAAGCCGAACGCAACGCCGGACGCCTCGGCATCACCGATATCCTTAACCGCAGCTTTTCCGGGCTTTCCGGCGGACAGCAGCAGAGAGTCCTTTTAGCCCGCGCACTTTCGGCGACAAAAAAGCTGATACTCCTCGACGAACCGATTTCCGGTCTTGACCCGGAGGCGGGAGCGGCGATGTACGGACTTGTCGACCGTCTCCACAGCGAGGGCATCACCGTGATAATGGTCTCCCATGACCTCATTCCCGCGCTTCACTCCGCCGACAGGGTGCTGAAGCTCGGCACAGACTGCCGTCTCTGCACACCGTCCGAATATCTGTCCGGGCTTTCGGCAAAGGGAGGCGATATCAAATGAGCATTATTTCCGCACTTCAGGAAATATTCTCGCTGAAATTCATGGTCTACGCGCTGATCTCCGGTACGCTTGTGTCTGTCTGCGCCTCGCTTCTCGGAGTGACGCTGGTGCTGAAGCGTTATTCAATGATCGGAGACGGTCTTTCGCACGTTGCCTTCGGGAGCCTTGCCGTTGCTGCGGCGGTCGGTGCCGCGCCGATGAAGGTCGCAATTCCCGTCGTCATAGCAGCCGCCTTCCTGCTTCTCCGCCTCAGCGAAAAAGGAAAGCTGAAGGGCGACGCACTGACAGCCCTGATATCGACCGGCGCACTTGCCGTCGGTATCATGGCGATATCGCTTTCGTCCGGGATGAACATCGACATATACAACTATATGTTCGGCAGCATTCTCGCCCTGACAAAATCGGATATGATCCTCTCCGTCTGCCTTGCCGCCGTCGTGATTCCGGTTTTCGTGCTTCTTTACAACAGCATTTTTGCCGTGACCTTCGACCCGGACTTTGCCCGTGCCACCGGAACAAGGGTCGGGATTTTCGACACGGTCATCGCGGTTCTTACAGCCGTTACGATAGTCCTCGGAATGCGCCTTATGGGAACGCTTCTCATCTCCAGCCTGATTGTTTTTCCGCCCCTCACCTCAATGAGGGTGACAAAGAGCTTCCGCGGGACTGTGACCGTATCGTCGGTCATCCCGGTGTTCAGCTTTGTTTCCGGACTTATGATATCCTATTTCTGCTCCACCCCGCCGGGAGCAAGCGTCGTCTGCGTCAACATCGCACTTTTCGCGGTCTTTGCACTGATCGGCGCTCTGAAAAAGCGCTCATGACAAAAAGCATCCCCTGAATCCGCACGAAAACGGATTCAGGGGAATTTTGGTCTTTACGATATGTTACTGTGCACCGCCCGCTGCTCTGTCGGCAAGGATCTTCTTTATGCTGGCGATCTTCACGCACAGCGCGAAAAGCTCCGTTGCGACCTTGAGGTCGGAAAGCGGCGGATAGGACGGCGCGATTCTGATGTTGCTGTCATGGGGGTCGATACCGTAGGGATATGTAGCTCCCGCGCCGGTCATAACGACGCCTGCCTTCTTGCAGCGCGCCACAATGTCCTTTGCGCACCCGTCAAGCGAGTCGAACGATATGAAATACCCGCCCTTCGGCTTTGTCCACGTGCCGATCTCAAGCCCCGAAAGCTCCCTGTCAAGGATTTCAAGAACCGTCTCGAACTTCGGACGGAGTATCGCCGCGTGCTTCTTCATATGCTCGTTCATGCCGTTTATATCCCTGAAGAAGCGTACATGACGGAGCTGATTGACCTTATCGTGACCGATCGTCTGAACCGCAAGCTGGGCCTTTATATCGTCAAGGTTGTTGTGCGACGCCGCGATCGCCGCGATACCGGAGCCGGGGAAACTGATCTTTGAGGTCGATGCGAACTTGTATACCATGTCGGGATGACCCGCGCGGCGGCACTCGTCAAGTATCTCAAGGATATAGTCGTGATCGTCGTCATACAGATGGTGAATGGTATACGCGTTATCCCAGTAGATCCTGAAATCCTTTGCCTTGGGCTCAAGCGCGGCGAAGCGTCTGACGACCTCGTCGGAATAGGAATACCCCTGCGGGTTGGAGTATTTCGGAACGCACCAGATGCCCTTTATCGACTCGTCCTCCGAGACGTACTTTTCGACAAGATCCATATCCGGTCCCTCCGGGGACATCGGAATGTTTATCATCTCGATGCCGAAATACCCGGTGATCCCGAAATGTCTATCATATCCCGGCACCGGGCAGAGGAATTTCACCTTGTCAAGCCGGCACCACGGTGTATTTCCCATAACGCCGTGAGTATACGACCGCGAAATGGTGTCGTACATGACGTTGAGGCTTGAGTTTCCGTAGATTATGATATTGTCCGCCGGGACCTCCATCATATCGCCGAGAAGCTGTTTCGCCTCCTGTATGCCGTCAAGCACGCCGTAGTTGCGGCAGTCGGTTCCGTCCTCGCAGGTCAGGTCGTCTTCGCTGCCGAGGATATCCATCATACCCATCGAGAGATCGAGCTGGCTGTTGCTCGGCTTCCCTCTTGCCATATTGAGGCGGAGGTCAAGCCCCTGATATTCCTTATATACGGATTTCAGCGATTTCTGAAGAGCCTCAAGCTCTTCGGTGGACAGCTTATTGTATGGAGTCATAATAAAATCCTTCCGGCACGTACCGAGTGAGAAAAAATAGAATTACGGGGGGGAGAACCGGGCGCTGCCCGGACCCGCTTAAAAACTTTTTGAAAAAAGTTTTTAAGAATTTCAAAAACTTCTGACAAAAACCGAAGTTGAGTGCAAAGTTTACTTTTCTTCTTCCTCAAGCATCTCGTTGAGGTGCTTTGAGAGAAGAGCAAGCGAGCACGCCATGTTTTCGTTCTGGACAAGCACGCCCTCGCCGACCGTGATATGGGCGGGAGCAAAGTTCCAGACCGCCTTTATACCGCCCTCCATAAGCAGGTCGCACGCCTTCTGCGCCGCCTGCGCCGGGGTGGTGATAACGCCGATCCTGATGCCGTTTTCGCGGCAGTACTGCGGAAGGCCTGAAAGCGGAAGGACCGGCTTCCCGCTGACCTCCTCCCCGACGATATCATCGGAGACATCAAATCCGGCAACGATGCGCAGACCGTACTCGCGGAAGCCGCGGTAGGACATAAGTGCCCTGCCGAGGTTTCCGCATCCGACCATGACCGCGTCGTTGACCGCGTTATATCCCAGAAACTCCTTGAGGTCGAGGATAAGTCCCCTGATATTGTACCCGACCTTTGGTCTTCCTCCGGAGCTGACCGATGACAGATCCTTTCTTACCTGAACGTCGTTGAGTCCGAGCGCGCGTGCGATCTCGGTCGATGAGATATTTCCGTCATCGTCAAGCGATTTCAGATAATTCAGATAGGTCGGGAGGCGCTGAAGTGTATTGACCGACACCTGCTGTGAATATTCCATTACATCCTCCTTCTCCGGAACATACCGTTATGTATTAATTATATACCCGATGAGCCGATTTGTCAACGGAATCAGTGAAACGCGTTTCAGAACATCAGAAGCAGCTTTGATGCAAGAACGACCATGACAAGCGCGATCGGATAGGTTGCCGCATATGCCGAGGCAACGTCGCCGGTTCCCGCGGTCGCGATAAGTGCGCCGAGAGCCGGTGTACTCGTCATACCGCCGGTGATCGAACCGAGGTTGTTGAATATGCTGAGTCTGAAAACGTACTTTGCAAGGATAAATCCGATAACCATCGGAACGATCGTGAGAACCGCGCCGTAAAGGAAGTACGAAAGCTTTACGTTAGTCACAAAGTTGACGCCGCCCGGCACGCCCGCACCGATAAGGAACAGGACAAGTCCAAGCTCACGAAGGAAGTCAAGCGTATCCTTTGAAATGCGGCAGTCGATGGGACCGACGTGTCCGAAATGTCCGACGATAAGTCCTGCGACAAGCGTCCCGCCGGAGGTTCCGAGCGAGAAGTTGATTCCGGGGATCTTTATCGAACCGATAATGCATCCGATCGTTATCGCAAAGACGAACGGGAAAAATCCGAGCGGCTCAAGCGAGTGGAGCTTTGCCTTGATGGGCTTGATCTCGACCTTATTTGCGGCGACAAAGTTTTCTCTTTCCTTCTTGATATCGACCCTGAGGAGTCTCGGGATTATCTGCACAAACAGAACAACGCCGAGAACGCCGAAGAGATACGCGATACCGTATCCTGCGGTAAGAGCCGCTTCATCGGCGGCGACCTCCTTGGCAGACGAAAGACCCGGTGTGCTGGTAAGAGCGCCGGTCATAAGTCCGACCGCCATCGACGGGGAAAGTCCCTTGTCGATAAGTATGAACGCATAGGTGGTTGCCGCACCGACGGCGATGATTATAACCCCGAGAAGGATGTACGACAGGGATTTCTTATTGAAGGTTCTGAAAAATTTCGGTCCCGCGATAAGCCCGACGGCAGTGACGAACATTGCCGTTCCGAGATTTGAAACAAGGCTGAAATTCGCCTTTATGCTGTCGCTGAACAGGAAGATCGTCCTGCTGCCCATTGTGAAGTCCGGGACATAGTGCGCAAGGATTCCGTAAGCAAGCGCGGCAAGAAGAACTCCCGCGGTTCCGAGCGATATTCCCTTGATGCTGACGCTTCCGACAAGATAGCCGACCGTGGCTATCGCGAAAATTATGAAGATCATGGACAGGATCGAGCCTGTCACACCGGCTAAGTATTCCATTCTGAAAATGCCTTTCTTTGATTGCGCGGAAAGATCGCCGAAGACGAAAATTCCGATTACCGGAGCCGTAAAACAACGGCTCCGGTATTGCCTTTGATGCCACGGTATGCCTCGCGGAAGTTTCTGTGCGGCTACCGTATGAGGTCGGCTTATTTCGCCTCGAACCTCGGGTTTCCGTGGGTGTACGTCGGAAGGAGCTTCGGAGAGACAGCATCGGTAACGATGCCGGCTTTCTTCATCTCGGCTGCAAAGCGGTTGATATGCTCAAGGGTGAGTTTTCCTGTCACAACGTCCCTGCAGTGAGCCGACGCCGCCTTGCCCGCATCGCGTCCGAAGACGATGATGTCAAGCAGAGAGTTGCCCATAAGACGGTTTCTGCCGTGGATTCCGCCGACAGCCTCGCCCGCGACATAGAGATTCTCAATGTTGGTCGTCATGCAGTCGGGACGGATGTCAAGACCGCCGTTCTGATAGTGAAGCGTCGGGTAAACAAGTATCGGCTCCTTGCGGATATCGATTCCGTACTTTGCGAACATACGCATCATAGCCGGGATTCTCTTCTCGATGGTTCCCTCGCCGTTCTTGAGCTCGATCATAGGCGTGTCAAGCCATACGCCGATACCGTCGTCGGTGTGAACGCCCTTGTTTCTGTCAGAGCACTCGCGGATTATCGAAGCCGCCGCGACGTCTCTTGTCTCAAGCGGATGCATGAACGCCTCGCCGTCACAGTTGATCAGCTTTGCGCCGATGGAACGCACCTTCTCGGTGACAAGCGCGCCGAATATCTGCTCGGGATAAGCTGCACCGGTCGGATGATACTGAAGGGTATCCGCATAGAGCAGCTTTGCTCCGACACGGTAGCCGAGGACAAGTCCGTCAGCCGTTGCGCCGTAGTGATTGGAGGTCGGGAAGCCCTGATAGTGAAGCCTTCCCGCACCGCCGGTAGCGATAATAACGGTCTTTGCACGGGCGACAAGGAGTTCCTTTGTCTCCATGTTCATAAGGACAGCACCCGCGGCTCTGCCGTTTTCGTCAAGGATAAGCTCAACTGCCGCCGTGAAATCAACGACCGGAATTCCGCGGTTGAGTACCTCGTCGCGGAGGGTGCGCATGATCTCGGCGCCGGAATAGTCCTTTGCCGCGTGCATTCTCTTTCTTGAGGTACCGCCGCCGTGGGTGGTGATCATTGTTCCGTCGGGAGCCTTGTCGAACTCGACTCCCAGCCCGCTCAGCCACTTTATGGCATCGGGAGCCTCGGTGACCAGCTTGCAGAGCAGCTCCGGCTTTGCGGCAAAATGTCCGCCGCCGAAGGCGTCAAGGTAGTGTATGGCAGGAGAATCGTTCGGCTTGTCTGCCGCCTGGATTCCGCCCTCTGCCATCATGGTGTTCGCGTCTCCGATACGGAGCTTTGTGACGATCATGACGTTCGCGCCGCCGTTGTGAGCCTCGATAGCCGCAGACGAACCCGCGCCGCCGCCTCCGATGACAAGCACGTCGACATCGTAATCGATCCTGTCAAGGTCAACGTCCTCCGGCTTTATCCTGCTGTTTGCCTGAAGCAGAGCGGCAAGCTCGGCCGGGACCTTTTCGCCCTTGTTTGCGCCGATCTCAAGCACCGAGACCTCGTTCTGCTTGTAATCGGGGTGATACGTGGCAAGGAGGGCGTCCTTCTCGTCAGCGGTCATTCTTCTCGGCTCAAGAGCAGCGTTTTCGGCTCTCTTTGCCGCGACCTTTTTCATTGATTCGAGCATTTCGTTGTTATACATCGTCGGCTACTCCTTACTTTTCGATATCGCGGTTGTTGTAAAGCTCTTTGATCTCCGCGATCGGCTTCTGCATAAGTCCCTCAAGAAGCTCCCTGAAGTCGCCGTTTTCGATCTCTCTCACGCGGTTTTCAAGGTGTTCGCAGGCGGGAGCAAGATACCTGCCGTTGAGACGCCTTGCAAGAAGCGCGACCTGCGGATGGGAGATGCCGGCGGGACAGCGCGACGAGCATACGCCGCACATGACGCAGTCGAACGATTCCTCCGCGCACTTCTCATATTCGCCTCTCTGGGCATAGGCTATGTACTGCATGACATTCAGCCCCTGAGTGCACGCCTTTGTGCAGGCATTGCATCCGACGCAGGAGTATATCTCCGGGTAGAGCTGCATCATTATCTGCTCGGTCGGCTTTATTTTTTCTATGTCGTAGACCTGCTTTATCAGCGGGAAGAACGGAAGGGTCGCGATATACATATTGTCCTCGACCTTTGTCTGGCAGGCGAGGCAGACCTTAAGCTCTCTGTCTCCCCTGACCCTGTATATCGTCGCGCAGGCACCGCAGAATCCGTTTCTGCATCCGCAGCCGCGGATGAGCTGGTAGCCGGCATACTCCATAGCCCCCATTATCGTAAGATTGGAGGGCACCTCGTACTTCTTGCCGTAGAGGTAAATGCTTACCATGTTATCCATTGTGTTTTCTCCTTATTCAAACGGTGTGAGTATCAGTATTCGTCCGGAAGCTCTCCGAGTTTGTCGAACCTGAACACGGGTCCGTCCTTGCAGACGTATTTGTTTCCGATGTTGCAGCGTCCGCACTTGCCGACACCGCACTTCATGCGCAGCTCCATTGTGGTATAGACCTGCGTGTCGCTGAAGCCCAGCTCCTTTAGCCCGGCAAGAGTGAACTTTATCATTATCGGAGGACCGCACATAAGCACCGTCTTCGATACATCGGGGTTAAGCTCCTTTACGTAGTTGGGAACGAAGCCGACATGACCGTCCCAACCCTCCTGCTCACGGTCTATTGTAAGGTATACGTTTATTCCGTCCTCCCTGCACCACTCGTCGGTTATCTCCTGATAGTCGACAAGATCGTCCTTTGAACGCGAGCCGTAAACTATGTCGATGGTTCCGTAATTCTCACGGTAGTGACGGCAGTAGTTTATAACGGAGCGCAGGGGCGCAAGACCGATACCACCGGCTATGAAGAGCAGATCCTTGCCCTTCAGCTCGGTTTCGACCGGAAATCCGTTTCCGTAAGGTCCCCTTACCGTTACCTGCTGTCCCGGCTCAATGGCATGAAGCCAGTCGGTGACGCATCCGCACTTCTTTATGCTGAATTCCATAAACTCCGTATTTGTGGGGGAGGAGGTTATCGAGAAGAGCGCTTCTCCGACGCCGGGCATCGAGATCATGGCGCACTGACCGGGCATATGGTCAAACGGCTTTTTCCCCTCCGGGGTAAGGATCCTGAATGTCTTGACATCCGGTGTGTCCTTCATTATGTCAGTGACAACGACAACCTGCGGAATAAGTGTTTCGCTGTTCATTTCTTACCTCCCGAAAGACTTTTCATGACCTTGACGATATTCATGGATATCGGACATTTCGACAGGCATCTGCCGCATCCGACGCATCCGAACTCGCCGTTGTTGTTGGCGGGGAAATAGACAAGCTTGTGCATGAATCTCTGCCTGAATCTCTCAAGCTGAGTGGGTCTCGGCTGTCCTGCCGACATCTTTGTGAAATCGGAGTACATACAGCTGTCCCAGCATCTGAATCTCTTTATCCCGTGGCCGGTATCGAAATCGCGGATATCATAGCACTGGCAGGTCGGGCAGACAAAGGTGCAGGTTCCGCATCCGAGGCAGGCTTCCGAAAGCTCGCCCCACTTATCGGATTTGAACAGCTCCATCATCCTGTCGCCGCCGAAGCCGTCTGTCGTAAGACCGGAGAGCGGCATCTTCTTGACAGTCTCGCGGATCCCGTTTTTCAGTTCTTCAACCGAATTGTCCGCACATTCCTCAAGCAGGCTCTTTACCGACTCAATGAAGGCATTGCCCTTGCCGGTAATCGGCCTGAAGTAGTAGTAACCGCCGAAATCGTAAGCCTCAACGTCCCCTCCGGGAGCCGCGCAGTCGATCCCGAAGGTCCCGCAGAAGCAGGTCTCCTCCGGCGCATTGCAGGCAAGGGAGATTATCGTCCCGTGCTCGCGGCGGTTTTTGTAATATGAATCGACAGGCTCCGCAAGAAAGACCTTGTCAAGTATCGAAAAGCTCCTCACATCGCAGGCACGGACTCCGAATATCACGAAATCCTCCGCCTCTGTTCTTATGTCGATGACCTCTATGTTCCTGCCGTCGGTTCTGAAGTCGACGAGGTTTTCGGTCTGGGGGAAGAAGAAGTCCTTCGCACTCCGCACCGTATTGTGAGCCTCCGTCAGCTTCATTCCCTCCTTCCACGGCATGAACTGAGCAGTTCCGGCTGTCGTATCGGTCGGAATATAGAGCTTGCTCTTTGACGCTGCGGCGGAGAAAAGGCTGTCTATACTGCTTTCTTTGATCCTGTACATATCACTTCTCTCCTCTCGTGTAAACGATGCCCGGCTCAACGTCGCCGGTGGTGTAGTCGGTAAGCGGAGGGCGCTCGTCGGGATTCTCTCCCGCCTGATACTCGCCGTAGAACTCGTTTATGTCCTTTATGAACTTTCTGTTGAGCAGATGAAGCGGTATCTTCTGCGGGCAGACTCTCGAGCATTCGCCGCAGTCGGTACAGCGTCCGGCAACGTGGAAGGCTCTTATGATGTGGAACATATTCTCCTCAAACGAGTCGGCAGCCGCCTTCTGGGCGATACCGGAGGCATCGTTGTCGAATACGCACTTTTCGCAGGTGCAGGCGGGACATACGTTCCGGCAGGCATTGCAGCGGATACATCTTGAAAGCTCGCCTCTCCAGAATTCATATCTTTCCCCGGGAGTCATGGCCTCAAGCTTCTTCACCGTGCCGAATCTGTCGCAGTCGGCAACGGCCTCGCCCTCTTCACCGATGATCTCGTCATAGATCGCGTGCTTCTTCGTTTTGCAGGAAGCGCATTTTTCAAGCATGACCTCGTGAAGCGGGATGTCCTTATCACCGTAAACGGCACTTATGTGAAGGGTTCCGTTCTCTTCGGAGATCCCGGTCACACCCTTTACACCCCGTTCCTTTATCCTGTCGATATCCGCCTTGCCGAAGCATTCGACCGCAACGGCATAGACGCTCTCTCTCTTGACCCTGTGCTCCTTGAGAAGCTGGGCAAAGCTGTAAGAGTCACACGGCTTGAGGAACACAAGCGTAACTCCCGGCTTCCTTGCCTCTTTGACAAGGTACTTGGAGAGATTGTTTCCGCAGAACGCGGTGTATACAAAATCGTTTTCGATCTCTTCGGCAGTCTCAAAGACGGCAGGAGTTACGTCATAGACGAAATCGCCGGTCTTCCAGCCGATAACGCGGTTGACCTTTCCCCCGGAAAGCAGCTCCGCCGCGCGCTTTTTCATCATTTCCTGCATCTCAGATCCTCCAGTCTCCTGTTCCTGCCGAGCTTTGTCACGGTCGCGGCAAAGTCGTTCATCGTGGCGGCAAACTTTGCGCCCTCAGCCGCCGAGACCCATTCGACGCGGGTGCGTTCCTTCTCGATCCCGAGATAGTCGAGCATCGAGAACAGAAGCGTCATTCTGCGTCTTGCGTAATAGTTTCCGGTGGTGTAGTGGCAGTCGCCGGGGTGGCAGCCGCACATGATGACTCCGTCCGCCCCTCTCTGAAAGGCGCGGAGAATGAATATCGGATTGACTCTGCACGAGCAGGGTACTCTTATTATCTTTACGTCAGCCGGGTACTGAAGCCTGTTTGTTCCGGCAAGGTCGGCTCCCGCATAGGAGCACCAGTTGCAGCAGAAGGCAACGATCTTCGGTCTGAATTCGGTTTCGTTTACTTGCATATTGCGTCAACCTCCGCCATGATCTGTCGATTCGAGAAGCCCTTCAGGTCCATAGCCCCCGACGGGCAGGCAACCGTGCAGGCGCCGCAGCCCTGACATACCGCCTCGTTGACGGAAGCCACGCGGCGGATGAGCGTCGTGCGGTTGGGACCGCGGAACTCCTTGTCGGAATATGTGATGGCTCCGTAGGGGCAGACCTTCTCGCAGGAAGAGCAGCCGTTGCAGAGCATCTCGTCGGAATGCGCAACGCAGGGGTTGCAGGTGAGCTTATCCTTCGCCAGCAGTCCGATGACCTTCGATGCCGCCGCTCCTGCCTGAGAAACCGTTTCGGGGATATCCTTCGGTCCCTGGCATACGCCGGAGAGATAGATACCCGCCGTCGGGCTTTCGACGGGACGGAGCTTCGGATGAGCCTCGGTGAAGAAATCGTTTGTGTCCATGCTTGCGGTAAGCATGGTCGCAAGGCTTCTTGCCGTTTTGTCCGGCTCGATGGCAGCGGCAAGAACGACCATGTCTGCGTCGATCTTCAGCTGTTCGCCGGCAATGAGGTCGGATGCCTGAACTCTCAGCTTGCCGTCGGGCTGTGGAGCGACCTTGCCGACCATGCCCTTGATGTAATGCACGCCGTATTCCTCGACCGCGCGGCGGTAGAACTCATCAAAGTTCTTTCCGGGAGTACGCACGTCGATGTAGAACACGTAAACGTCGGTGTCCGGGTACTTCTCGCGGATGAGCATCGCGTGCTTTGCGGTGTACATACAGCAGATCTTGGAGCAATAACCCTTTCCCCTGCTGTCGTCGCAGCGCGAACCGACGCACTGAACAAACACGATGGTGTGCGGGTGGGTCTTGTCGGAGGGACGGAGAAGCGTTCCGCCGTTCGGACCTGCCGCGTTCATAAGTCTTTCAAGCTCAAGGGAGGTGACAACGTCCTTGCTCTGGGAATAAGCATATTCCTCATAAGCGTCAAGCTTTATCGGGTTGAAGCCGGTCGCAACAACGATCGCGCCGTATTTTTCCTCAACAAAGGTGTCCTGCTGTTTGTAATCGATAGCTCCCGCTCCGCATACCTTTGCGCAGACTCCGCACTTGCCGTTCTTCAGCATATTGCAGTAATCGGAATCGATGACCGCAACCTTCGGCACTGCCTGGGCAAACGGAATGTAGATCGCGCGGCGGTTGTCAAGCCCGAGGTTGAAAGCGTTCGGCACCTTCTTCTGCGGGCACTTTTCGGTGCAGGCTCCGCATCCGGTACATTTAAGCTCGTCAACAAATCTTGCTTTTCTCTTTATCGTGACCGAGAAGTTTCCCACAAATCCCTTAACCGCCGAAACCTCGCTGTACGAATATATCTTTATCTTCTCGTTCTGCGCGCAGTCGACCATTTTCGGGGTCAGAATGCAGGCTGCGCAGTCGAGCGTCGGGAAGGTCTTGTCAAGCTGAGTCATCTTTCCGCCGATTGTCGGCTCTTTTTCGACGATATCGACCTCAAATCCCGCATCGGCAATGTCAAGCGCCGTCTGGATACCGGCGATACCTCCGCCGATAACAAGCGCACGCTTCACGACCGGGCTTTCGCCGGGAGTGAGGGGCGAATTGAGGCTGACCTTTGCAATGGCGGCGCGTCCGAGGATTACAGCCTTCTCGGTTGCCGCCTTCATGTCCTTATGTATCCACGAGTCCTGCTCTCTGATGTTCGCGATCTCGACCATGTAGGGATTGAGGCCTGCGGCAGCGGCAGTCTTTCTGAAGGTCGCCTCATGCATTCTCGGCGAGCACGAGCAGATGACGACACCGTTCAGGCTGTTGTCTCTGATGGCATTTTTTATGATATTCTGTCCGGCTTCGGAGCACATATACTGGTACTCTGTCGAGAAAACAACTCCCGGTTCATGCCCGAGGGCTTCCGCAACGGCTTTTACATCGACGGTACCTGCGATATTGGTTCCGCAGTGACAGACAAAAACTCCTATTCTGTGCATTTGTCAGACTGTCCTTTCATTTCGCATATTTTCTCATGGCGGTGACGATAGCCTGCTGAGGCAGATCCTCGTCAAGCAGCTCCGGGATCATATCGGGCTTCATGTGATTGTTTCCCTGCTTCCTTATCGCCTCAAGGCGCACAGCCTCAATGATCTTTGCCGGCTCAACTCCGCGCGGACATCTCTCGACGCAGGCAAAGCAGGTAAGACATTTATAAACCGACGGCGAGCTCATCAGCTTTCCGATCTCGCCCTTCTCGACCATGTAAACAAACTGGTGAGGATGATATTCCATCTCGTCGTAGGACGGACAGGTTGCGGAACATTTGCCGCATCTCATGCACTTGAGCACGTTGACGCCGCTCATGCGGAGGATCTGTTCTTTTTCTCTGTTCATGAAAGCATCTTACTCCTTAACTCCGAGCGCCTCGGCAAGAAGCTCGGTAAAATAGTGCACTTCCGTGCCGTGACCGTCAGCCCGGTTCAGGTTGTAAAGGCACAGCGGGCAGGCGGTTATGAGAAGCTCAGCCCCGAATCCGCTTGCACTGTCCGTTATCTCGCCGCTCTTCCTCGCGGCAAATGCCTTGTCCTCAAGCGTCACATAGCCTCCGCAACACTCGTTGCGGTACGGGTAGATTACCGGCTCGCCGCCGATGGCACGGATGAAGTCCTCCATGATCTTCGGATTCTCGGGGTCATCCATTGCCAGCACCTTTCCGGGACGGAGGAGAAGACATCCGTAATAAGCGGCGATCTTCCTTCCGGTGAACGGCTTCACGACCTTCTCCGCCAGCCTGTCAAAGCCGACGGTGTCGCGGAGAAGCTCAAGATAATGGACTACCCTTGTCCCTCCCGCATACGGAACCTCGGGCTTCATGTAGTTGTTGACCTTGAAGGCAAAGTCGGGGTCGTTCTTCATGTCGTCGTTCACGCGCTTGAGAACGTTGTGGCAGGCGGAACACAGCGTGACAAGCACGCCGTCCTCCTTCTCAGCCGCCATGACCGCGCGGACGGAGGAGAGCTTTGTCGCTATCTCGTCCTTTGCGGAGGTATATGCACCGCCGCAGCACTGCCATTCCGGCAGCTCGTTCAGTGTGATCCCTAGAGCCTCCGCCGAAAGCCTTGCATATATGTCAAGCTCCTTCGCCTTTGTCTTCAGCGTACATCCGGGATAATAACTGTATTTCATCTGGAAATATCCTTTCGTAAAAATGCACATTCCGGGGTCGCCGCCAGTACCTGCGGCGCCCCGGTCTGGATCCGTATGTCAGACCATCTTTTCGGGATGGAAAACCTCGTCGAATTTTTCTTCGGTCAGGAATCCGAGCTGTACGCACGCCTCCCTGAGTGAGATGTTGTCGCGGTATGCCTTCTTTGCGGTCTTTGCGGCGTTCTCGTAACCGATATATGGGTTGAGAGCGGTGACGAGCATGAGAGAGTTGTGCAGATTATAGCTCATCTTTTCGCGGTTTGCCCTGATTCCGACCGCGCAGTTGTTGTTGAAGGACACGATCGACTCGGAGAGGAGCCTTACCGACTGAAGGAAGTTGTATATGCAGACAGGCATGAACACATTCAGCTCAAAATTGCCCTGCGATGCAGCCATTCCGACGGCAACGTCGTTGCCCATGACCTGAACGGCAACCATCGTCACCTGTTCGCACTGAGTGGGGTTGACCTTGCCGGGCATTATCGACGAACCCGGTTCGTTCTCCGGGATGAAAATCTCGCCGAGACCGTCGCGCGGTCCGGATGCCAGCCATCTTACGTCGTTTGCGATCTTCATCATGTCGGCGGCAAGAGCCTTAAGCGCACCGTGAGCAAACACCAGCTCGTCCTTTGATGTAAGAGCGTGGAATTTGTTGCCCGCGGTCACAAATGCCTTTCCCGTGATGTCGGAGACTGCCTTTGCGACCTCGACGTCAAAGCCCTTCGGGGTATTGAGCCCGGTTCCGACCGCAGTCCCGCCGAGCGCAAGCTCCTTCAGAACCGGGAGCGAAAGCTCAAGCATCTGTCTGTCTCTTTCAAGGCTCGTTCTCCAGCCGCTTATCTCCTGGGAGAACTTTATCGGCGTAGCATCCTGAAGATGTGTGCGTCCGCACTTGACCGCGTCGTCGTTCTCGCTTTCAAGACGTCTGAACGTTGCGATGAGAAGATCAAGCGCCGGGAACAGCTTATCCTCTATCCCGATGACAGCCGCAATGTGCATCGCCGTCGGGAAGGTGTCGTTGGAGGACTGGCTCATGTTTATATCGTCGTTGGGGTGAAGCAGCTTCTTTCCGGCAATCTCGTTTCCGCGGTTTGCAATGACCTCGTTCGCGTTCATATTGGACTGCGTGCCGCTTCCCGTCTGCCATACGACAAGCGGAAAATGGTCGTTCAGCGAACCGGATATGACCTCGTCGCAGGCTTCCCTGATGGCTGCCAGCTTCTCGTCGGTCATTTTTTCGGGCTTCAGCCGGTTGTTCGCAACAGCAGCCGCTTTCTTCAGTATTCCGAACGCGTGGGTGATCTCGCGGGGCATTGTTTCAATACCGACCCCGATTTTGAAATTCTCGTGGCTTCTCTCGGTCTGCGCCGCCCAGTATCTGTCGGCAGGGACCTTTACCTCGCCCATCGAATCGTGTTCTATACGGTATTCCATATCAGATGATCCTTTCGGTCGTTTCCGTTATATCTTCAGGCTTGCGATAACGCCCCTGAGGGTGTCTGCGCTTGCTCTGAGCTTCATAATTTCCTCTTCTGTCATCGGGGAGATGAGCTTGCCGTTGACGCCGCCCTTGCCGATTATCGAGAGGCTGCTGAGACATACGTCACTGATCCCGTATTCGCCGTTCATCATGGTCGAAACCGGAAGCGCAGTGTCTATCCCGCGGAAAATGCATCCGCAGATGTGATTGGTCGAAAGGGAGACGGCATAATAGGTAGCGCCCTTCGCGTCGATTATGGTGGCGCCGGATCTCTTTACATATGTCTCGATTTCCTCGTGATTGAAGCCGCAGCCCTCGATATCAAGCCCCTTTGCCCTTGCATAGTCGTCAACGGGAGTTCCGGAAATCGTGACAAGCGACCACGGGATGAAGGATGAGTCGCCGTGCTCGCCGAGGACACAGCCGTGGACGTTCTGCATATTTATGTGGAAGTTCTCTGCAAGGCGGGAACGGAGTCTTGCGGTGTCAAGAATGGTTCCGGTACCGATTATCTGCTTCTCGGAAAGTCCGGAATGCTTGCAGAAGGTATAGGTCAGGATATCGACAGGATTGCTGACGATAATATAAACGGCATTGGGAGCAACCGCGGTAATCTGCGGAATGATGCTCTTTGTGATGTCAACATTCGTCTGAGCAAGATCAAGACGGGACTGACCGGGACGTCTTGCGATACCGGAGGTAACGACAACGATATCCGCGCCTCTTGCGTCGGAATAATCACCGGAATATATATCGACCGGAGCGATGTAGGGAGCACCCTGACGGATATCCATCGCTTCGCCGAACGCCTTTTTCTGATTAATGTCGATCATGACGATCTCGGAGGCGTTTCCGCTGACCGCAAGTGTGTAAGCGACGGTCGCGCCGACATTACCGGCACCGATAATAGCAACTTTTCTTCCCATAATAAATGAAGTTCCTTTCACGGCGAGTAGGATTCCGCGGAGATCCTGTCTGCGGATTCCCCGTCTTGTTTGTAACACAAAAAACTTCGCCTTTTACATTCACATTATAGCAGACACAGAGCAAAAACGCAAATGTAAATACGGCATATCGATATATTTTTATCGATAACCGGAATTGCGATTTCAGAATACTGTAATGCCATCATATTAACAAAAAAATCGCCGGTAAATAAGGCGATTTTTTGACAATTGATTATTTTCCCGTGACGAAAGAACATTTTGAATCAACTTAACATTCCGCTTCGGCATGACCGCTCGGCATTTCTGGCATAACACACGCGATTTTATCCGCATTTTCAACAAAAACCGCCGCCCGTTTTTATGCACCTTGCCTGTCGCTGACTTAATTTCCCATATCATGCGTCTCACCAAGCTCTTCCGGCATAACCGAACCGCTCTCGTGCAGCCCCAAAAATTTCTTTTTTACAAAAGTTCTTGGAGTTCTCAGAACCTTCTTTCAAGAAGGTTCTGGCGGGTCCGGGCGGAGCACGGCGTCTTCTTCACACCACACTTCCGAAAGCCACACTGTTTTTGACTTCATAGAGCTTGTCGAGAAATTTTCTGTCAAGATAGCCGAGCCGGCTTCCGTCGCGGTAGATAAGAACATCGCGGTACTTGTGCGCCGGTGCGTCGCATTTTCTCTGCACAAGAGAGTAGCGCCTCAGGATCTCCTCCGGAGTCGGAGAGACCCACATGAACGCCCCGGGGACCGTCGAGAGCAGCGAGTACTGATTCGTGCCCTCGTAAAGATTTATGACCTTTCTCCCGGAAAGGTTAAGTGACATATTCTCGCTCTGCGCGACGTTTATGTACGGCACGTTGCAGTCACCGTGCGTTATCTCGGTATATGGCGCAAAATCCGGGAGCGACAGCAGCTCACGCCCCGCAAGCGGGTGGTTTTCCGACATGGCAGCAAGACTTTCAAACTCCCACACCGTCTCGGAAAGCAGCCCCTTCTCGCGGAGAAAATCGCAGAAATAGCTTTCATACTGCGTCTGGTACCTGATGACCCCGATGTTGAATAACCCGTCGGCAACCATGTTCACCCCATCGATGGACGTAGTCTCACCGAGATTCACGTCAATCGGCTTCGACACGTCAAGCGACGCCACAAAGCTGATCGCGGCATACGAAACATAGCTCCCCCTCGGCACACAGGCATTGAAGGTCTGCATATCCGGAATGTCGTTCCGGCAGACCGCCTGCATCTCGTCTATCTGCGAAAGAATGCTTTTCGCATATTTCAGAAAAGCCTTTCCCTTCGCCGTCGGCACAACACCGCGCGACGTGCGCTTGAATATAACTATCCCGAGATTGTCCTCAAGCTCCTTTATCGATTTGCTGAGATTGGGCTGACCCATAAACAGGTTTTCCGCCGCCTGCGTTATCGAACCTGTTTTCTCAACCTCAAGCGCGTATCTGAAATGCTGTGTGTTCACGGCAGCGTTCTCCTTGTTTCTGCGTTTATTGATCCGGAAATCATCTGAAGAATATTCCCGTCACGTTTTCGGCGCGGCAGACCTTTTCAGGCTTGCTTCCCGCCGACATTTTAAGCACATATGATCCGTTGGAATAGTAAACCTCACCTTTGTAAAGAGCGTATGCGCAAACGCCCTTTGCAACCGTCACGGTATGCCCGTCCTGAGTGCGGCACAGCTCGTAATCCGCGGGAACATATCCCGGAAAGCTGTCTCCGCGCTCGCCGTTCTTCTTTATCTCCCTCTCGGCGTCAATGAGGTTTCCGAGGACGAATTTCTTGCTCTCTGCGGTCTTTTTGGAGGCTCCCGCCGAGGAATTCAGCGTCTTTCCGGAATATTTCATCGTGAAAAAGTCAAAGAACCCGAAAATCCCGCCGATCAGCCTGAACGGGAACAGAAGAATGTCCTTAAGAACCGTCCCCGGCTTCTTTCTGTCGCTGTCGTCATATCGGTAGGGATATTTTATGTACCACAGACCGCCGTCCCCGTCCTCTGTCGGAGAAATGTAGCTGTACTTTCCGTCGGCGCAGATCTCGTCGATCTCGTATGTGTCAAGATCCATCCTGAATATCCCGGAAGGTCCCTGCCGGCGGTTAATGTTCTGCTGTTCCGCCTTCAGTTTCTTCATCATGCCGGGAAGCGATATTTCGTCATTGTACCCGGCAGGCATCTCCTCGGCATTTCCCGCCGGAACTTCCTCAAGTCCGGCGGAAGCATAGTAAAAGCAGTTCTCCCTCACCGCAGACCAGCACGGAGACGACTCACGGCTGACCCCTTCGGTAAGGAAAGTGCAGTACCGGTTGTCGCCTTCGATAATCCCGACGTGGCACTCCCCGACAGCTTCTGCCGTAACAAGAACACGGTTTCCGTTCACCGCAATATCGCGGTAACGGTATTCGTTGTCGGAAATGAATATTCCCTCGGTGCCGCCGTTTTCGGGCTTTGTGTAAATGCCCGACGCGCCGTTTATGTACATGGAATAGAGCATTGTTCCGTCAGGCAGAAATCCGATCCCAACCGCCTTCGACGCAACCGAAGCCGCGGCGCTGTCGGCATCCTGATGAGGGGCATAGGTACCCATGAATTTTGCGCCCTCTCCGGAATATTTCCACTCGGTCCTTCTGGCGGATTCCTTCACGGTCGAGATATACTTGTTCAGTATACCGCTCGCGACCGGAGTCACCTTGCCGTCGGCAGTGCAGGACACAATTTTTCCGTCGGATATGATCACCATGTGTTTTTACCGTACCTTTCGTATGAATAACCCCTGCCGGCTGTCAGCCGACAAGTTCCGAAATATGCGAAAATATCTCCCTCAGCCGGCAGAGATCCCCGCCGCCCGTATCAAGCAGCGGATTGTACTCCACAACGTCCATCGACCTCACCCGCCCGGAGGCAAACACCGGACCGAGTATCGAATAAAGCGTCTCAATGTCCAGCCCGTCCGGCATACGGTACCCGGTCGAGGGGAAAATGTCCCCGTCAAGAAAATCGACGTCGAAAGAGACGTGAATGTTCCCTTCGATGCTCCCCATGACCTCGTTCATGATACCGGATATCCCGCGCTCTCTGACGCAGTCGGCGGTGTAGAGATGCACGCCGTTTTCCGAGATTATCGGATATTCCGGCTCGTCGATGCTCCTTGCACCGATGATGTATATATCCTCTCCCCGGACAGCCCCGCGCTTTCCGACGGTAAGATAATCACAGCAAAGCCCCATTGCCGAGGCAAGCGGCATCCCGTGAATAAACCCGCTGGGGCTTGACATCTCGGTATTTATGTCGGTGTGACCGTCGATGTATACCACCGACAGCCGCTCCGTCTCTGCGGCAGAGCCGGAAACCGACCCGATCGCCGCCGAATGGTCGCCGCCGATAACTATCGGGAAATATCCGTCCTCGATCTCCCTGCGGACGTTTTCGTAAAGCACGCGGCTGACAGCCATGACCTCCGCCGCACCCTTCATGCGCGGATTCTCCGGTATGCCGCACGGCTGCGGTTTTTCCATCGGAACGACCCTTGCCCCGCCGAAAATGTCCGCAAACCCGTTTTTTATCAGATGCCCGAACGCATACTGCGAACCGACCGTCGGCGATCCGGCACAAACCGGTGCTTCAAGCAGCGATACTTTCATTCATTCCCGTCCTTATCGAAATAATAGCGCGAAAAGCTCTTGTAGTAGCTGAGATAATATCTGAAGATCCGCAGCCTGCGCCTCAGTCCCATGTCTCCCCGGTTGAAAAGACTGCGAAAAACCCTTCCCTGACGCCAGAGGGAGAGTATCTCGTTTTTCAGCACCGGATCCTTCACATACTTTTTCAGAACGCCCTTCGGAACCGCCGTCCAGAGCGCGGTGTCATGCGTGAAAACCGTCCCGTCCGGACGCTTCCCGTAAACGGCATCGTCCGTCATCAGCTTCATGAGATTAAGTCCGGCTCCGCGGACATAGAAGCTGCTTCTTCCGGGGCGGCAGTTTATCTCAAAAAGCATATACCTTCCGGTTCTTCTGTCGTACTTCATATCAAAATTGGCAAATCCGGTATAGCCGATACCGTCAAGGAAATCCGCGATCTTCCGGCAGAGCGCATCGTCGCTCCTCGGAATTATCGCCGCATAGTTGCCGAGCGTGGCGGGCGAGTATTCCTCAAGCACCGGCTGACCGAGAGAGGCGGCAAGAGTTTTCCCGTCCTTCCCGGAATAAGTATTGACGACCCGCATCGCATCGTCGCCGCCGGGGATGAACTCCTGGATTATCAGGTTCCCGTTATACCCGGCATTTTTCATGCCGTTTATCACCCTGCGGTATTCTTCAGCATTGTTTAAGAAATAAACCTTTTTCTTTCCCTCAAAGCTGCAGTTCAGATATTCCGAAGCATTGCTGTTTTCCGGCTTCATTACAAACGGGAAAAATATCAGTGCCCTGTCAAGCAGCCCGTCTCTGCCGAGGACGGAGTCGCGCTCCTTTGGCGAAACAGTCAGCGTTTTCGGGTAATCCATCCCGAACCGGTCACAGAGACGGTAAAACGCGTCCTTCGTGTCAAGGTCGGTAAGCAGATCAAAGCGCGGCACCCCGTTTGATATATACCTGCCCAGGACATCCATATGCTTCGACAGAAGATGGGTATAGTAATCGGAGCACGGCACGACAACGATCCTGCCGTATTCCCTGCTCTTTTCCTCAAGCAGCGAGCCGAGCGCGGAGACAAAAACCCCGTCGTCGTCAAGGTCCTTGACCGTCACAAGATCGATTATCCGGCTGCCCGCCGTCGGGATAAGCCCGTGCTTGCACACGACAAGCGGCTTTATCCCGTATGCCTCATGAAACAGCCTTGCGTTTCCGTAGGCATTCTCGTCGCTTCCCAGTATCACCGGGAGAAAATCATTTCCGTTCATTGTCAGGCTCCCTGCCGTCATGCCCTTTCCGGATTCACGAAATACTCACCGTACCAGATGAGGAAGGAATAAACCGTGTATATTTTCCTTGCATTGCTGCACACGCCGTTCTTATGGTCGTCAAGCAGCTTCATCAGCTTCCCGGTATCAAAGAACTCCGATGCATAGCCACGGGAGAACACCTCCCTGACCCTTTCGCAGTACCTGTCCTCTTTTATCCACACGCGGAAAGGGACCATAAAACCGGCTTTTTTGCGCTTTGCCCACTCCTCCGGAATGTGACGGAACGCGGCGGCGCGGAAGGCGCGCTTTGTGTGCCTGCCCTTCATTTTCTGGGCAGAGGTAAGCGTTCTTGCCACGTCCCACACCTCTTTGTCAAGGTACGGCACGCGCAGCTCAAGCGAATGAGCCATCGTCATCCTGTCAGCTTTAAGAAGGATATCTCCGGGCAGCCACAGGTTCATGTCAAGATACAGCTTCTTTGTAAGGTCATCGCACCCCTTCACCTTTGCATAATAAGGTGCGGTAACATCCCTGTAGCTCATCTCCGAGCGGTATTTGTCGGTGAGAAGCGAATCCGCCTCTTCGTCGTTCATAATGAACGTCTGACCGATATATGTGTCCTCAACCGACTCCGCCCCGGCTCTGAAAAAGCGGGATATATGCCTCTGCGGTATCTTCCCGAGAGTTGCGGCAAGGAATTTCCTCAGCCCGGACGGCAGCTTTTTGTATCTTACTGCAGAGGGGCTCTGAATATACCAGTCATATCCGCCGAAAAGCTCGTCCGCGCCCTCTCCGCTGAGAACCACCTTAAGATCCTCTGCGGCAAGCGCAGACAGATAGTAAAGCGGCACCGCCGAAAGATTTGCGTGCGGCTCATCCGAGTGATACTGCACGGCAGGCAGAGCATCGAAAAACTCGTCAGCCGTTATCTCTTTTATCCTGTTCGGCATACCGAGCCTTTCCGAAAGCCCTGCGGCAAGCGACGTTTCGTCAAATCCGCCCATGCTGAACCCGACGGAATACGTTTTCATCGGCTTGACGACAGATGCAACATAGCTTGAATCAACGCCGCCGGAAAGAAACGACCCGACCTCAACATCCGCGATCTGGTGATACGCAACCGAGGAGACAACCGTCCCGTCAATAAGGCTGACCGCATTTTCAAAGCTCCGCTTCTCCGGCGAATACTCCGGCTCGAAATATTTTTCTGTCACAAGACCGTTTTCGCCGTCATAGAAAAACATCGTTCCGGGCATAAGCCGGTAAACCCCGGAGAATATCGTCTCGGGAAGCGGCGAGTACTGGAATTCCAGATACATTTTCAGCGCGTCGCGGTTGATCTTCTTCTCAAATCCGGGATAATCAAGAAAACTCTTTATCTCGGAGCCGAACAGGAACGCCCCGCCGACCTCTGTGTAATAAAACGGCTTTATCCCGAACCAGTCGCGCGCACCGAACAGCTTTCCCTCCTGCCTGTCGTAAATCACGAAGGCAAACATTCCGCGAAGCATCGGAACCGCGTCCTTTCCGTAGGTCATATAGCTTTTCAGAATGACCTCGGTATCCGACGAGGTGGAGAAGGAAACACCCCTCCTCTCAAGCTCCGCGCGAAGCTCTTTGAAATTGTATATCTCTCCGTTGAAAACGATGACGTACCTGTCATCCTCTGACTTCATGGGCTGAACTCCCCTGTCGAGATCGATTATCGACAGCCTTCTGAAGCTGAGCGCCGCGCGCCCGTCGTCAAATATCCCGCTGTCATCGGGGCCTCTGTGAGCTATGCGCTCACCCATTTTTTCTGCAGTTCCGCGTCGGTCGGCAATGTCGCCGCCGAAAAATCCGGCAAATCCGCACATAATATTAATATTCCTTTCCGGCTTATCGGCTCACAGAACCGCCGCCGAATCGTATTCCTTTATACATTCAAGGGTATAGTCAACGTCGGAAGGCGTTTCGACATATACAGTCCCGCGCTTTTCCCTTGTCTCCCTGCCCTTGCCGAGGATAAGCACGACCTTGTCGTCCCCGTGATTGTTTATCGCATCGCGTATCGCCTCTCCGCGGTCCTCTATGACGGAATAGCTCCCGCCGTTTGCCGCGATGTACCTTCCGATGTCGGCGGCAGTGTCCGCAAAAGGCTCCTCTCCGGGGTCCTCCTCGGTAAGCACCGTGTAATCGGCATATTTCCCCGCCGCTTCCCCGAGGTCGGGACGGCGGCTGAAGGCCTTCCCCCCGGCACTTCCGAACACCATTATGATCTTCTTTCCGGGATACTCGGTTCTGACCGACCGAAGAAGCGTCTCAAAGCTCATCTTGTTGTGGGCATAATCGACAATGGCAACGACCCTGCCGTCGCGCGACGGATAGACCTCCATGCGTCCCTTCACCCGCGCATATTCAAGCCCCTTTTTCATAAACCCGACCGGCACCCCGAGACACCGGCAGACGGCAATCGCCGCGGCGGCGTTCTCAACGTTGAACAGCCCCGGCATGGTTATCCGGAATTCCTCGTCAAAGCCGTCGGTTTTCACACGGAAGCATATGGCACCGCCCTCTTTCCTGACATCCGAAACATAAACCGTGTCGTCCGGATGCGAACCGAAGGTAACGATACTGCACCCGCGCGATTTCGCATACTCAAGCATCCTGCCGGAGTATTCCGCATCGGTATTGATGCAGGCAAAGCCGCAGGAATCGAAAATTTTCAGCTTGGAGGCAAAATAATCCTCAAAATCCGGATGCTCTATCGGGCTGATATGGTCGCGCCCGATGTTCGTGAAGCAGGCGACCGGAAAATACATCCCGTCAACCCTGCCGTATTTCAGAGCCTGACTCGACACCTCCATCACAAGATGGGAAAGCCCCGACGACACCGCATTTTCAAAGTGATGGACAAGCTCGATAGCCTCAGGCGTTGTCAGGTGCGACTCCTCGCGTATCACCCCGTCGTAATTGTCCACCGAAGAGAGTATCGCACACTCCGCCGGAAGATAAGCGTCAAGGACAGCCTTGACATAGTACGCGACCGTGCTTTTGCCCTTTGTTCCGGTTATCCCGACAACGGTAAGCCCGTCAAAGCCGCGTCCCTCCGGGAAAGCCGACAGGCTCATAGCCCTTCTTATGTCGGTAACGGTTATGTGCGGAAGGGACGAATCGTACTCCTTTTCGCTGACGTAAGCCGACGCACCGAGTCTTTCGGCATCGGATAAATACTCAGCTTTAAAATGCGCACCCTTGCAGAAGAAAAGCGTGTTTTTTCTTATGTCGCGGGTATCAAACGACAGGTAGTCCGCCGGAGCCGAAGCGTCGCCCGCGCAGTCCGAAAAAATCCCCGCACCGCGGAACAGCGCGATATAGTCGGAAAGCCTGTCAAATTTATGTCTGTCTGCCGCCATCTGTACCCTCCCGGCGCACGCAGCGAGCTGCGAAAAATACTCTGATTCTATATTATATCACATCCGGAAACGCATTTCAACCTTAAATATCGCAACTTTTCACACACGGCACAAAAAAACGGGCTGTTAAAAAACCCTGTGTTTCTTAACAGCCACTTTTTGTTCGGTTTATAGCGGGAAGTTACGCTTTTGCATTCTTTTTCCGTGAGCCGGCGACAATGAAGCACACAGCCGCAAGAACCGCGCAGACGGCGGTGACGATGATTGCAGGAAGATACTCTTTCTGAGAAAGTCCCAAAATCAGTTTGAAGTCCAGCCAACCTGTATCTGCATTCTGAGCAGCAGGCAGAATTCTTGCCGCGTCAAAAACAATGGCTCCGGCAAGGAACAGCCCACCGATTGCAGGAAGAATCAGCGTAAGAGCATCTTCAGACGGGTTCTTGACTCTTACCGGTATCGGAGCATCAAAATCAAGCACAGATGCGAGATATACACCGACCGTCAAAAGAATAATAGTCTCAGGGATCATATACGTTGCGTTATATGAAAGCGAGAATATAAGTGCCGCCTTTGTAGGAATCGAAATTCCAGCCCAGACAGTCGCACCCGAAATAACGTGGCAGATGTAGCGCAGAATGCAGACGAAGAAACCGCCCCAAAGAATCGCACTGGCTGCACTGCGTCCTTTTTTGCGGAAAATTCCTCCGAGACCGATTACAGCAAATGCAATAATATAATCGAGCAGGACAACCGCGACAATCGCCACCCATGTAAACCCGTTTCCGCCGAGTGTATTAATTCCCAGAAGCTGCTGAATAACGCCGTAAACCAACGCGGTTCCGAGACCGACTCCGGTTCCGTGGCGGTATGCGATGATAAGGATCGGCAGCATCGACGCCGCGGTGACCGAACCGCCGTAAGGCAGCTCATACAGCTTGATAAGCGAAAGAACGGTTGCAAGAGCTACCATAACGGCACACTCGACAAGCACCTTCACCCTGTTCGTACTTTTTGCAGTACTCATAATTAAAAACCTCCTGTCCGACAACGGACATCATAATAAGATATCAACCGAACATGGTTTTTAAGGTAACAAAAACCTCCCCGGTAAAACGGGGAGGAATAATTACATCCGAAAACGGTATATAACATAAGCTCCCTACGTTGGCATTACCCATATCAGGTTAGAGGGACCGCGGATAAACTCCGTCATCTCAGCCACATGGCGCCCCTGTCATGTTCTGTTGCGGATAAAGTATAGCACATTTATTGCGCGTTGTCAACAGGATCCGAAAATTTAAATCCCGCCTCCGCAAAAATTCCGGAGGCGGGATAAAAATCACCGGTACCCGACCTTATTTCTTCTCAGAGAACACGTAAGCAAATCTTCCGATAGGCGCCGCGTCCCCGCTTGTGTAGAAGGACATAATGTCGATCTTTCCGCTGCCGTCGATCGTGAATCCGTCAGCCCACTTGAAGGTGATATCGACAAGTCCCCTGTCGCAGCCGATAAGCGCGCGCGGGACAGCGAACATGATCCTGTTGTTTTCCGTCTTCATGTCAACCGTTCCCACGACCTTCCTGCTGCCGTCGGCGGAGAGCCTTTCGACAGTCGCCTTGGTCGTCGAACCTGACCTTTTGCAGTTAATGACATAGTCAAATCCGCTGAACGCTCCGTCTCCGGTCCCGATGAAGAGAGCCATGCGGTTCTCTTCCGTTACCGACTTTATTGACAGCCCGGTCTGTGCGTAGAAGTATATATACTCATTGCCTCTCGCTACCTTCATTGTCCGGAAATCATTTTTCCCGGAGGCATCTCTGTACTGAATGCTGCCGAAGCCCGCGTGGTTTCTTGAGACCGTATCACCCCGATAATCGGTATATACGGCGGTTATCTCTTTGCTGTCCCACTGGCTGAAGCTGCCGTTCACATCGATCTTCAGGTACTTTCCGGGGTTGACTCTGTACGCAGTGCCCTTGTATTCGGCGATCCGCTCAGCCGCCTGAAGGAAGTAATTGTCCCCGAAGCCGCCCTTCATAGGCTCGAAATCGCGGCTGTTGTTCGGGTCTGCGCAGTCGACAAAGACGATGCTCTTGTCGCCCTCTCCGGGCTGTCTCTGCGCGACCCACTCGTTGAAGCCGGTTATGAAGATCATTTCCGGGTCGTTCTTTATCGCAAAATCAAACTGCTCTGCGAAATTATAACCGTAAAGCATTGCGTTTGCCGAGGTGTCGTTTTTGCCGTTGTGCCACGATCTTGTCCTGTCGTTGGCACCGTACCATGCGGTCGCGCTGAACCGGCAGGTCGCGGAATGCTGCGCAAGAGAGACATTTATGACCTCTTTTCTGCCGTTTACGCCGTAGATCGCCTCTGCCGTGAGCGAACGCCCGAACTCCATCCACGGGAAGCCGTTGTCGGTGCGTCCTGCATTCGGCCACGTAGATTCCTTTATGGTGAAATAACTCTTCACGGTGCTGTCGGCTTCTTTCGAAATGCCGACGATCATCGGCTTTCCGTTCCAGTTGAACCACAGCTCGTCAAGACGCGGATACTGCTTTTTCAGCGCGGCATTGTTGTATATTTCGTCGTATATCCTGCGCATTGTATCTCCGGAGGATGTGTTGGTGTAGAACGCCAGCTTCGGAACATTCACGCCGTCCTTGAGATACTCATACCACACCGAAATAAGCTCCTTCACGCGGTCGGAGTAGGTGTAGGCATTTGTCGCGTCAAACACAAGGAAATCGACCCCCGCGTCGGTAAGCATCTGAAGGTGCTTTCTCATCACCCATGTATCGGAGGAACGGTAATATCCGAACAGCGGCTCACCCCAGAAATGGTGCTCTCCGCGCGCACCGCCGCCCATGTTCTGCCAGTTGCTCTCGGACAGAAGCGCATCGCGATTTGCGGCAACGATCTTGTTGTTGTCATACGGACCGCCGGTTCCGTGTTCGCCCTGCCACAGGAAGTAGAAAACGCCTACCTTTCTGTCGCGCACGCCGGAATCCTTCAGTGCGATCTTTCTGCCGAGGGCATCGGTGCCCGCAAGCGCGCCGTTTATGCCGGAGTATTTGCCGGTATAGCGGTTGGGGTCAGACGGAAGCTTTCCGCCGTTCTCGATTATCGGGTCCTTCTGCACCGGAGGCTCGGTTTCGGGGGGCTCTGTGGTATCCGGGACGGTTGTTGTTTCAGGTGTAGTCACGTATGTCTCGCTTTCCGTTTCGCTGAAAATATCGGAGGTGTCAGGTCTTTTTGCGTCTGTTTTTCCGTCTGTTGTCGATTCGGGTGCGGGAGTTTCTCCCGATGACGGATCCGAGGAGCCGCCGCCGCTTCCGCCTTTCACGCAGGCTGCTGTCGCAGCGGCAAGCAGAAGCACCGCCGCCGCAAGTAACGCAAGTCCGTATTTTCTCATTTTTCTCCTTCATGCTCCGGACTGTTCCGGTGCATATCCATATAGTTTTGAAGTATTATCTGCGCAGACAGCGTATCTACCGCCGCCTTGCGTCTGCTTCCTCTTGTGTCGGTGAGGTTCATTATCCGATGCGCCGCCATCGTCGTGCATCTCTCGTCAAAGAGGTGAACCGGCTTCCCGCTTTCAGCCTCAAGATATGCGGCAAAGTCCCTCACCCTGAGCGAGCGCTCTCCGACCGTGCCGTTCATGTTTATCGGGTCGCCGATAACGAATTCCTCCGCGGAATATTCCTTCGCCTTCTCGATTATCAGGGCGGCAAGCGCTCTTTTACCGCCGCCTTTAAAGGTTCCGATCCCGCCGGCAAGCACTCCGAGAGGGTCGCTTACCGCAAGCCCTGTCCTTACGTCGCCGAGATCAATGCCCATGATCCTTTTCTTCACTGCACAACTCCGTTTCCTGGAATTCCCGCGCCGCGGCAGGCATAAACACCCTCCGACACCTCACGTACCCAGTCAATGATATCGGCATAAACCGTGTTTTTCATCACGTCATTCAGAATCTCGTGCCGCCCGCCGGGATACAGCTTCATTTTCAGACTGCAAAGCTCCGCATCCTCAAGCCGCGCAAAGACCTCTTTTATCCCCTCTCCGTTTTCTCCGAGAGGATCGGAATCCCCGGCTATCAGGAACAGAGGAAGCGACTGCGGCACCTTCTCCGCCCATCCGTCGGAAATGTCTGCAAGCATCGTGAACAGCTCGCGGTACGCCGAGACCGAGAACGTAAAGTCGCAGAGCCTGTCGGCGCGGTAACGCTTTCGCACCTCCGGGTCGGAGCAGAGCCACGAGTCGCGGTCCTTCTCCTTTTCAAACCTTCTGTTGAACCCTCCGAACGACAGCGACGCAAGGGCTTTGCTGACGTGCCGCTCTCCCCTGACACGCACAAGAAACGCCGCAATGCCCCGTGCAAGCCGGAGAGGGAGATTTCCGGCGCTTGTGCCGCATATGACCGCGCCGTCGATATCGGAATACTTCACGATATACTCCCGCGCGACAAACGAGCCCATGCTGTGTCCCAGCAGGATATACGGCAGGCTTCTGTATGTCTTTCTCACGATCCCGTTAAGAATATGCAGATCGTCCGGCATGACCCTGTAATCGGTGAAGTGTCCGAGCGTCCCGGATTCGTAAGCAAGCCTTCCGTGACCGATATGATCATTCGCGCAGACAACAAATCCGGCATCCGTCATCGAGGAAACAAAGCCCCCGGCTTCATATCTCTCCGCATATTCACACATTCCGTGTGATATCTGCACCACCGCCGCAGGCGGGCTGTCCGGGGTGAAAATATAATATCCGATCCGGCTTTCACCGTCGGATGACAGAAACTCACCCGTTGTCTTATTATAACCCATTTTCAGTACTCCTCAGCCCGCTCCGCGTATTTTTCGGTATACCGCCTGATCTCGTCTGCCGACGGATAGGCACGAAGCCCGCCGCCGCGCGAAACAAACGCCGCAGCCGCAACCGCAGCATACCCGCAGGCGCGCTTTATATCACCGCCGGATTTCATGTATTCCAGCACAAGCGCAGCGGAGAAAACACCGTCTGTCTTAATGCCGCGCCGCTTTTTTTCTCCGCAAGCCGAGATAAAGCTGTAGTACTTTCCGTCGAACAGGAAATATCCCCTGTCGCCGTCACCGAGACGCAGGATTATATATTTCGCCTTCACCGCCTGCGAAAGGACAATGCAGGCCTTCATGCACTTTTCCTGATCGGACGGTTCTATCCCGGTACAGGCTTCAATCTCTTCCTCCGCAACCGAAAAAATCTCGCATTCCGTCCTGCCGAGCGCCGGAATAAACGCCCCGCCGTCCGACGACATGACAAACACCGGCACCCTCTCAGCCGCCGCGGTAACGGCGGCAGCCGCAGCCGCCCGCACCGGGATTCCCGCCTGTATAAGCACCGCATCGGGATAGCTGATAAAAGCTTCCTCGATGTCTTTCCTGTCAAGAAGCCCTCCGGCTCCGGGACAGAACAACGAACGCCTTCCGCCCTCGCGGTCGGTCACGGTAACCCTGACGGCAGTGTCACACCCGTGTGCAGGAGTGACAAAACGCACGTCGGTCTTTTCGTCGCTGAGGTAGCCGCGCAGCTCCTTCGCCGCCGCGTCGTCTCCCGTTTTTGCGCAGAGAAGGCAGTCCGCACCGAGCCGGGATAAGGCAAGTGCCGTGTCCAGCCCTTCCCCCTCCGGTGTCCAGTAATGCCTTTCGGCAACAGCGCTCCGCCCTATATCCGGAAATTCGCCGGTCAGAACATGAAGCTCCGTGCAAAGTCCGCCGACAACAAGTATTCTCTGTTCAGCCATAACCCGATACCTCCGCCGCAATTTTTCATTCAGAATCATTATAACAGATATTTTTGTACAAATCAACAGTATCAGTCGCTAAAAAACCCGAAAAAATCATCATCGCCGGATAAAGCACCTCTCCGGTCGGATTTTTTCTCATATCGCGTTTTTTTCTATTGACAAACCGCAGAGTTTATGGTATAATTCAATTCGTTCGGTACCGACAGCACCGCTGCGTACCGTGAAAACAGTAACGCTGAGATCCCCGGTGATGTCCGGTGACTTCATCTCCGGTCACTCTCTCCCGTTACCTCATATGCGGGTATGGCGGAATTGGCAGACGCGCTAGATTCAGGTTCTAGTGAAAGCAATTTCATGAAGGTTCAAGTCCTTTTACCCGCACCAAATAAAGCCGAAAACGGTTTGTTTTCGGCTTTATTATTTGCTTTTCGTAGAAAAATCGTTTTTTTGCCGCATCACGGCTTAAAACCCCAATTTTTCAATACTTTCAAATCAATACTTGACATATGTTTTGATTTATGATAGAATGTCAGCGTAAGATACAAGATACAAAAGGAGGTGGACAAAATGACCGAACCGATAATGATAAAATCAATTGCCGTTTTGTCCGCTGACTGATATATACCGTTACTTTGTAACCGGAATGCTCTTGATTTTATCAGGAGCATTTTATTTTTTTGAAGAGAGGTAACGGGAATGAGAGAAATCATCACAATTCAGGTAAGTAAATATTTAAGAGACGAACTTGCCAAAAAAATCGCGCAAATGCGCTGGGGAACGTCCGCGCCGCAATATGTAAGCTGTGTGCGCAATGCTGTTTTCAATGAGCTTACAGACGGAAATGACTGCTTTGAGGTAATCGCCGCAGCGCCGAAAGGCAAGGTGGTCGGATGTTTACACTGCATCCGAAGCGAAACCGATTTTTCACTCTGGTACTACGGCGATCTTTTTGTTGCGCCGGAGTACAGGAGAATGGGAATTGCACGGCAGATGATAGAAACGGCGATAAGCCGGCTTTCCGAAACCGGAGCGGCAGCTCTTCGCTGCTATGTCGACCCGGGCAATATACCGAGCAGAAATCTGCAGAAATCGATCGGATTTGAGGAAAAGCCTTTTGAAACATTCAACAGCATCATTAACGACGGGCAAATAATGCATGAAATCAGAATTCCGGGTTGCTTTTGCGTAATTCCCGCAACGGTCAATGAGGCGTGTTTTGTCAGGATAATGTTTGCTCAGAACAAAAACGAACTGAAAACCGAAGATATCAGCTTTAATGAATGGAAAGAAGTGCTTTCTGCCGACAATCCCCACGAAAAGCATTTTCTGATATGCAAAGGAGCTGTACCTGCCTGCTATATTAGTTTAAGCGGGACACCCGGCGAAACGGAAGCACGCATATCAATGTTTTTTGCAGCAAAAGAACTTCAGCGGTGCGGTGCAGGAACTTTTGCTTTGCATTTTGCGGAACGATATGCCAAAGAAAACGGCTTTGATTTTATCGCAGCCTCGGCGGATAAAAATAATCCGGCAGCCGAAAACTGCTTTCTGAAATGCGGCTATACGGCATCGGAGCAGAATTCTGTGACTGAATTCCGCAAAGCGCTGTGATTTTTCTTCTGTTCATATACCTGACGCTGTTTTGAATCGTATTGTGAAAAGAGGGTGTTAAAAAACTCAAAGTGAGTTTTTTAACACCCTCCGGCATTGGTCCCGGCGGCTGAAATCTGCCGTCTTTCCGCCGGGAAAAGCAGTAAAATCAAGACACAGAGGCAAACCGATGGGACCGCATCAAAAACGTTTGGCTTCCGACCGGCATTTTCCGATTCAAAGGTGCCGACAGTGCATTTTGAAGATAATCCGACAGATCAAACGAATCCGTGTTCTGCAGTCAGATGACATACGGCTCCTCACAAGTTATCTTTCTCACGTGAGGGCAGTCTGTTTTCTTTCGGTAACGTGGCGCAACAAAACGAACGGCGTTGCGGATAATCTGCTGAACTTCAGGTACGCGGAAGGTCGGATAGGCTTCATGACCGGGCTGAAAATAGAAGATCTTCCCGTTTCCTCTCTCATACAGACAACCCGAGCGAAACACCTCACCGCCGGAATAATTGCCAATCAGAAGGAGTTTGTCCGGGGTTGGAATGACAAAGGGTTCACCGTATGTTTCCTCATGCGGTAATATAAAATAACGGTCAATGCCGGCGGTAATGGGGTGAGACGGTTCAATAACCCACAAAATCTCTTGGTCATCCGATTCACGCCACGTCAGATTACATGAGGTGCCGAGCAGATACCGGAACGGCTTTGAGTGATGTGCCGAGTGCAAACAGATCAGCCCCATTCCGTCCAGAACCGCATCACGAACCATATAGGCAATTTCGTCAGGAACCTGTTCATGAGCAATGTGTCCCCACCAGATAAGGACATCGGTTTGGGCAAGAGATTCTTTAGTGATTCCGCAGTTTGCATCATCAAGCGTTGCCGTCGTCACTTCAAAATCCTCATCGCAGCCCAAAAAAGCGGCAATTTCTTTATGTATCCCGTAAGGGTATACTTTTGTGATTCTTTCTTCCGTACGTTCATGCACGAATTCATTCCATACAGTTACTTTAATCATTGTTTATTTCCTCATTTCCGCATTTGATCTTCAGTGACGGAATCGACAGGATAATTGTCGCCGAGGCGAATGTCTTTTTGCACCAGCCTTTGAATTGTCCCGTAATTTGTCAGAAACGAAAAGTCCTTCCCGGTCAGATTCTCTTCTATAATCCGGCTGAGCCGCATATTTTCGATAACAGCGCCTTTTTCAACCGAAATCGTTTCAACGGGAATTACCTTTTCACGACGGCAAAGACAATCAATTGAAACGTCCGTGACAACCAAGCGGGATTCGAAATATATCAACGGATAGACGTATGTATCCGGATATGGATAGATGCCGTCACGGCTTGCTTTTGACGCGTAAACATTCCGGATGTCTATCGTTTTCATTATCCCCGTTGGATGTTCTGTCTCATAGTATCTGGTGAATCCAATACAATATTGATAATACGTCCCGTATATATCAGAAATGTGAATATTGGATATCTCCTCAAACACAGCCAGAAGCCGCACCGCACTGTGACAATTTTCCGCAAAAATACCGTCAATATAAATATTGCTGATTGGCCCGGAAAAGCCTTCGAAAGCATTCAGGGCAACCACGTCGTCATAGCAAGCTCCCATCAGATTGCGAAGATGCGCATGATGACAATTTCCGTTGATATGAATTCCGTCCATGTTGATTGCGGCGGGGTTTCCGCTGTTGTAATCAAATGTAATATCCGACACTGTAAAAAAGGAGGCCGCGTCTATTGTAATCGCGAAATTAACAGGGTCCTTCAAGGTCAGAGATGAAATCCTGAAATTGGTTACATTAAAAAACTGCATTCCAAAACCCGTATAAGCACCACCGTCAAAATCACCTGACAAAATGGGATTCGGCTTTTGGTTTTTGTTATTAAAATTCCATATTCCTCCAATCACCTCGAAATCATGGCACGTATCTTCAGGCAGTGTTGATATTTGTTCGGAATAATTCCACAAATCAATACGGTTGATTTCAGAATTGTAAGAATTATAAGAAAAATGCCCCCTTGACGTATTCCATGTGTTTCGAATCATCGGACAATTTGCCTGATCCATCAGCCTGATTTCGGCAAAACGAGGAAGAACCAGCCTGAAGTCTGAAGGTAATACCAATGTCTTGGAAATGAGATAGCATTTCTGCGGATCCGGCAAGATCACTTCACGAGCGCCGCTGTCGATCATTTCCTGTATAGCGGGATAATCGTCATGGATCCCGTCACCGAACAACTTATTCATAATCATAACTCCTTAATGAATAATATCAGAGGAGCCTTCTCTCATTATTCAGCAAAATGATGAAACAATAAGGAAGGCTCCCTTCATATCACGGTTGTGTGAATCGGGCTTTTATTTTCCTAAACGTCTTTTTGTTCCTGAAAATGCTGCGGCAGCGATTTCGAAAACCAAGAAAGCACAAACTGCGCCGATTCCGGCGTTTCCGGTAGCAGGGCTGTTGACATCCGGATACTTTCCGGCCTCATCAGCCGTCTTGAAGAAGCCGACATACTGAATGTACACCGCCTGATCACCGCTCAGAACTTCAGGGAAAATCAAGCTGATCTTATCCAGAAGCATACCCTGGAGGTTGGCTTTTTGATTATCGTCAAGCCATGCGTTATGTTCTTCCAGTTTGGTAAGATCAACAACGATTTCCTGCCATTCGCCGTTTTCAAAACCCGAAAGGTCGCAAAGCTTCGCCCCTGCGACAGCCCAGGGCTGACCTTCGCCGAAATAAGTTGACGTCCCGAGATGAGCAGACAACGCAGAAGGAGCAAATCCTCCGGAGGTTTTCATTTTGATCTTCAAATAATTGTACCCACCCTCACAGCGGATATTGACAGGCGTAACACCGATGTCAGTAAGCGTGCTGAAATTGGTGCCGTCGCCCGAATCCATTTCCATACACGTTGCGTACATACTCCATTCATTTGCGGTAACCTTAAAACTGTTGGTTCCGGCATCATAGGAGGTTACATTTCTTCCCCAATAGCTCCATGCACTTACATCCATTTTGTCGTCAAAGACAATGACCGATGCGGTGCTGCCTTTTGCTCCGACGGAAAGAGCAAGCATTGCAAACGACAGTAGTGCAGCAAGGACGAGGGAAACGATTTGTTTGGTTTTCATTATGGTATCTCCTTTTTTTAGTTGAATATATCAACTTTTATTTCTTTTTATCATTATTACTGTTGCTGCACCGGCAACCAAAACAATCGCCGAAACAACAATCAGGACAACAGATAAATTATTCTTTTCAGGCGCTGTCTGGTTGGTGTCCGGCTTTGTGCCTGCGGCGGTTTCAGTCTGACTTGCTGAGCTTTGTTCGGGAACTGTGCCGGTTTCAGTTCCCGTGTTCTTCGGAATATCGGGTTTTTCCGTTGTTACGGGCGGAACGTAGGTATATGAAAAGGACTCGGCTTCTTCAGCTGTTTTAAAGAAGGCAATATACTGATACAACACAGCCTGACTGGCTGTAATTTTCTCAGGAATAATGAGTGAGATTTTATTCAGCAGCATTCCCCGGATTTTTCCGATGTCCTCTTCCGTCAGCCAGCTGTTGTTCTGAGGGATCTGATTAAGATCAAAAATATACTCATGCCATTCACCGTCTTCTATACCTGTGAGATCTCCTAACTTTACACCCGTTTGTATCCACGGCGATGTATCCGAGAGATATTCCGTTGTTCCGAGATGAGCGGAAAGACACGACGGTTTGAAGCCGTTTTGAGTTTTGATTCTGACCTTGACAAAGTTGTATGCACCCTCGTCAAAAATGGTAAACGGCGTTATACCGATATCCTCAAGAAGACTGTAATCCGACTGATTCCCGGTGTCCATTTCCATACAGGTTGCAGGACTTCCGTCGGTACGAAAACTCACCTTATAGGCGCCCTCGCCGGCGTCGTATGAGGTATAATTGCCCCACCAGTAACTCCATGCATTTATGTCCATTTCATCATTGAAAAGGATCACTTTTGCGTCAGTGGCATCGACTGCGTGGCAGGAAAGTGTGATTGCGAAAACAGCAATCGAGATAACGATGAGAATAAACGCTTTTTTCATAACTGTTGCTCCTTAATCTTTTTTATTTTTGTGCTTTGCATCAAAGAGTCATCGGGCTTGATCGAAAACCGCTTACGCAATGATCCAAATGATTTCCGATCCGAGATCTTCGCTGATATTTACCGTCAGTCCATAAGTCATCAGTTCCTTTCCGGTCATAACCGTATTTTGTTCCGTTCTGTCTTCAAAGCAGACAGAGTACGAGGTTTCTTCGTCCAGCCCGCGAAGAATTACTGTTTTTGTCATCCCTTCGGCGGACGACGGCTTGAAAAGGAATACAGCTCCCTTGATTTCGTTTTGCGAGTCAGCGTCAGAATACATGACACCGTCCCAGTCCTCACCGTTCGGGCGCGGCAGAATGTGATACAGGTCGCCGTATTTGACAAGAGGCTTGATTTTCTCGTTATACAGATTAAAATAACGTGAAATATAATCATTCATTCCGAATGCCAGTCTGCCGTTTTCGTCAAGCGGCGTGCTGTTGGTGATATACGGGACGCCAATCAGAATAGACCTCATACCGTAATCCTTGGCGGCGCTTGTCAGCTCGCTCTCTTCCATATTGACCTTCCCCGGGAGATAGAACCACTTTGATTCCCGGCAAAAAGGTTCCATGGAGCAATTGAGTTGAATCTGAGCCGGAGGAATGCAGTATGACGTATCATAGAAATTCATGCGCAGTGACAGGTAATTATAGCTGTCCTCACAGTTAATTACAGTAGCATATTTCAGCGTCGCGTAATCCTTAAGACTCCCTCCGCTTGAACAGCATTCGTAGCGGAACGGTTTAACATTCTCATGAAGATAACCAAGCAGATCATAGAACCCGACCGAGCACCAATACTGGACATCCGTCCCGTTGGCATCATGCCGGTTTTTCAAATCCGAGCTGCGGCAAATCGGCTCAAAATCCGAGCGCCATGTTCCGATGTGATTTTTGTTAAAGAAGTCCGACATTGCCGTTTTCAGATATTTCACGCACTCCTCATTGCCAAGATCGGCTGACCGCCCCATTTTCTCGGCAATTCTCCGGTTGCAGAACCAATCGGGATGCTGAATTGAATTAAACTCACCGGCATCAGCCGTGGGGCGCCCGTTTCTGTCCTGAGTGTCATGAAGAAGGGCATAAACGGTAAAATTCATATTATATGAACGGGTTACAAGCTTTCCGAACTTTTCCATCGTAAGGCATGAATAATATGTCATCAAATCGTTCCGGACAGCTTGACTGCGCAGCTCCCACGATCCCTCATATTCTGCAAACCCATCCTCAGCCCACCAGCCATAATCCCATTGAACCGACTGGACTCCCATGTCGCTCATTGTGCCGAGAGGCTGCTGCATTGCCATTTGAGTCAATGGCTCCTCAGGATCTTCCTTCAGCGACGCCGGTGATTTGTTTTCAAAAAACCATCGCTTGAACTGATTGCTCCCGATCTCGATGTCACCGTTATAAATGCCGATATAAACCGTCGGGATTTCAAGATTGCCGTTGGCGGCAAGAACCGTTGAAAAAGTTCTGCTCGGAGAAAGGGCAACACGCTCATTGATAACATCGCCCTCCTGCCTGGCATAAATTGCACAGCTTGACCATTCAACGGCTGTATAAAGACCCCTTAAGTCTCCAAGCGTATAGTACACTATCGGAATATACCCGTTTCCGCCCCAATCCTGATTGACATTTGTCTCAACTCTGACTTCAGTCATACCGTCAGAAAAGTCGGTAATATAATGACCGCTCCCCGGGAACTGATTGTATCCCTCCGCTTCTCCGCTTTGCTTTTTGAATGTCCATGCTTTGACCGGCTCATCTGCAGAAAATGAAAGTGCAAAAACAGACGAAATGTTTATCCGGGCATTTCGGGCACTGTTGTTGGCATAAGCGCCGCACACTTCGAAGGTTTCGCTTTTCTTCAGACAGCGGAACCGCGCAGTATATGTGAGCATGGAATTACTGTCGCAAAAATACAGCGTAAGACTCAGATGTTCCGGCCCTTCTTCTAAAACGCCTTTTTCATACCTCCAGTTGAGGTTGACGGTTGAGCCGGTTTCCTCATCGATCACAGAGGATACAAGAGCAGTTTCCTTAACCGCCGCAGAAATCCAATTGTATTTATCCTCAAGCGCGCAAAGCGACTCAACAGAAAAGCCCGTATCGCCGGCACGAATGCGCATCTCCGCCCTGCTTGATGCAAGAACCCATTCTTTTTTTGCAGATTCCGAAATATTCACCTTATCTTCACCACCTGTTTCAGATATCTTGTCTGTGACGGTATCGCTTGTTTCTCCTGTACCTTCGCTTCTGCCGCACGAAAGCAAACCCAAAATAAGTAAAATCAAAAGCAGAACTGCCGAAAGACGTTTCGGCAAGCAATACCGTCCTGCCGCATTCCGGGTGTCAGTTAACGTTAACTTCATGAAAACATTTGCCTCCCATGATATTTATATCCCGATTTTACGGTTCTCTGATCCCATAACGGGGAAAAGCCGACAGCATTCCGGGCAGAACAATTTGAGGAGTCTGAAAAACTCTGCACTCTTCTTTTCTGCGCAAACCGACCAGATACTCAAACAGCAAATGCATTCCCTTGCGCCCGTACTCATATTGGTTTTGAAACAATGTTGCCTTTAAACAGCCGCTCTCTATCATAGTATTCAAAGCAGGGTAAAGATCGTGACCGATAGTCAGCACCCTGTTCTGCGCATTATGCTCCTTTAACCATTCGCACACACCAAGCGCATTATAGGACGATACATATATCCCGTTCAGATCCGGAAAATTCTGCAGCACTTTGCCCGTAAGATAGTACGCAATGTTCCGGTCTTCATTCGTTTCATAGGTTTCAAGCAGCTCTATGCCATGAAGCTTTGCCCGGGATCTGTATCCCTCAATGCAGTCATGATGTGTGGATACATTTTTATTTCCGACAAAAATAACCGTTTTCCACGTTTTCCCTTCAGGGAGCATGGTTTTCCCTATGTTATGAAAATCCGCCGCAATCTGCCCAGCCATATAGGCATTCAGCCCGATCCCGCCGATAACGCCTTCGATAAACTCGCCAAAAATGGTATTATACAGGACAGCACAGCCGGATTCTGTAATGCGCCGCAAAACATCAACATATTCACGATAATTGTGATTGCTGGTCAAAAGGATCCCATCGACCTTCTCTTTTTCTATCTGCATCAGACAGTCGCGGACCTCTCCGACGGAATCGAGAGAAGAATACTCATAATATGACACACGGCATTTGGAATCCAGAAGCTCCTTTTCAGCCATGTTAACGCCGTCTTTGACATATGAGTAGAATTCAAACGGTTCTTTGGGATATACACAGGCAATGTGTATTTCTTTTCGCACCAGACTTTTTGCATTCAGGTTCGGACGGTAATCCATTCGTCTGGCAGTTTCTATGATCCGCGCACGCGTTTTTTCGCTGACCTGATTCTTGCCGTTCAAAGCTTTCGAAACGGTTATTGCGCTGACGCCTACCTCGGCGGCTATATCTTTGATTGTAATTCTGTTATTCATTTTTCTCTTTGTCTTTCTGCTGCATAATTGATGCCCGCTGTAAAATCGCCGTCTCCGAGCTGAAGGCAATACTGTATGTATATTTTGGGGCAGAGGATGATTGCGTCAGAAAAAATACCGCTCTTCTTCGCTCGACTTCCCCTCCACCCGGAACAAAACGATTTCGCTTCCCGTGGCCTCAGGAATCAGACAGGTCAGCCCGTTCTTCATAAGCTCCTCGCCGGTCGCTGAATAGCTTTGGTTTTTTCTTTCCAGATAGTCAGCGCAATATATATATGAGGGATTGAGACCGCGAATCGTAACATGAATGGCAGGTTCATTCTGATCTGTCGGTTTGAACAGAAACAGCACACCGCCCACTCCGCTTTCCGGTATGAAATCACACCCGTACTGCATTCCGTCCCAATGGATATGGTCCGGCCGCGGCAAAGTATGATACAAATTCCCATGCCTCATAAGCGGCTTTATGACCTCATTATGCAGGCGCAGATACTTGGCGTAGTATGCTTCCAGACCATGATGAAGCGTTTCCCCATCCACCCTGTTGCACCACGAACCCAACATGACAGCGCTCATTATGACAGAACGCATACCCATGTCCTTATCCCCTTTGCCGGCATAGTATTTTTCGCAATCCGGGCAAAAAGTATCGGGGTTTACCGGCGATTGGAGCTGTGCGGGAGGAAAACAGTATGAAGAATCATAAAATGTTGTCCTCAGACTCATCCAATCTGCCGAATCGTCATTGTTGATGACAGACGCCCTGTGCATTGTTGCGAAATCCTTCATAGAGCCTCCCGATGAACAGGATTCGTACCGGAAACCGGGGATAGACTCGATAAGGTAATCAACAATATCATAAAAGCCGCGGGAGCACCAGTACTGAACGTCATTTCCGTCCGCATCGTGACGGTTTTTCTTGTCAGAACAGCAGGCAATCGGTTCGAAGTCAGAGCGCCACGTTTTTGCCCTGGAGCTTGTAAAAAGGGCAAACAGCTTTCTTTTTATGTATGCCGCACATTCTTCGTTCCCGAGATCCGCCACCGGACACACCCCGCCGATCTTCCGGTTTGAAAACCATTCCGGATGGCTGTTCGGCCCGACGGAGGTAAGCCTGTCGTCGCTTTCCAGTCCGTCATCGGAACGGCAGTCGTGAAGAAGCGCGTACAATGTCCAATTCATGTTCAGCTGTGACATGGCGTTGCCGTAATCGCGAAGAGTCTTTGCTTTAAATTCGCGACGGATATTATTGATATACTCCGGATCGCGGAGATGCCACGACCCTTCATGCATTGCTTCTGTTGTCGGACGGTCTGTCCACCACCCGTAATCCCATTTTATTGATTGAATTCCGAGCTTTTTTGCCGTTGCGGCATAAAGCTGATAATCAATCTGCGTAAGCGGCTCGTTTTCGTTTTCCCGGACTGACCTTGGTGTTTTCTCAAGGAAAAACCACCGCTTAAAGAGATTTGAGCCGTCCTCAATATCACCTTTATATCCTCCAAAATAAATCGGCGGAATAATTAAATCTCCTCCGGCGGAAATCACGGTATTGAAATTCTCGTGAAAATCAAGCGAAACCCTGACCTTGTTGCCGGATAAACCGTTTACGGTAATTCGCGACGAGGACCATTCAAAAGCAACAAACATACCGCAGTTTTCCGCATCAAGGTATACCATGGGCACCTTTCCACCGGCGTTGAAGTCCTGCAGCGTTGTGGTTTCAATCAGAACACTGTTATTTTCCGTCATTATATCGCGATAGATTCCGGTGCCCTTGAAGAAGGTCTGAGGCTCGTTATGCCATACAACGCCTTCCGCAACTCCGCTTTCCTTCGGGAAGCTCCACGCCACGGGAGCAGACGGAAATGAGCATTCAACAAGAATAAGCTCACGCAGAAAAACACGCAGCGGTTCCCCGGAGCCGTTCGTCAGAACCGCGCTTATTTCAGCCGGTCCGTTTATGTCAGACCGGCATCTGACATTTATTCGGTAGGCGCAGCTGGCACAGGTGTCGCAAAACAGCACTGAAAAACCGGAAGCATTCCTCTCGGACGAGCTGTATTTCCAGGAGAAAGCCTTCTTCTCCCCATGCAGCAAATATGAATCCGGCAGCGGAACACCGCCGTCCAGTAAAAACTCAACATCATCGCAGATGAGTGAATTGAGGAAAAGCCCCTCATCTTTTATTGAAAATGCAATAGTGTTATCAGCGGTTTTGCAGGCAATATCAGTCATTTTTCTCTCCCGGCAGCTGTAATACGGGCTCCGCGTGCCAAAGAAGGCGGAGGGGCGCTCACAGACGATCAAAGATTCAGCCCCGGCAAAATGCCAGAGGTAACGTTAAGCTTATTATATCATCGTCATTGCAGCTTGTCAATACTTTTTTTGCGAAATTCGAAAAAACTTTGATCTGCCCAAAAACAATTCAGTGGGTTATTCCAGGATATTCTCATAAATCGAACAAAATGCTCAGGTCAATACAGCAATTATCCGGCAATTTACTACAAATGCTTATCTGTTTCAAGGCTTAATTGCGAAATCATCGGGTGCGCCGAATAAATATTAAAAAAACGCTTGACAGCACGCGAACCTTGTGTTATAATCAAAAAAAGAAAACGTTAACTTTTTCTATGGCTTATTTCTGAAAGGAGATTAAATCACATTATGAAAAGAATCATACTACTCATTTTCGCCTGTTCGCTTCTGTTCGTCTCTTTTGCTTCCTGCTATCGTCCGGGTTCGGGCAATAATACGGAAAGCAGCAAGACTGCCGTTCCTTCCCTTACGAGCGAAAATATCAACAGCATCCCACCGGAATTAAAGTTTCAGGGGCTTTCGTTTGACATCGGAGCGCCCGGTCCGACAGGCCCGGATTATTTTGACTGCGATTCCCCCGTTTCGGGAGACCAGATTTCCGAAGCCATCTATACACGCAATCGCAGGGTGGAGGAGCGGTTTGAAATCACCATCAATTCTCTCATCATCGGCGGGTCCGGAAACGCAGCGGAATATTTATTGCCCTACATCAAATCAGGGGATGATGTCATTGATATAATGGCAACTGCTTTTACTCAGTCAGCAAAACCGCTTATTGTCAATGACCTGATCATCCCGTGGAACGGAGCAAAATATATCAATCTGTCACAGCCGTGGTGGAACACATCCATAACCGAAACTCTGTCACTGAACAACAACTATTATTTTCTCGGCGGCGACATCAACTGGTTCACCTTCGCCGTAACATCTGCCTTCTTCTTCAACAAAAAAGTCGCCGAAGAGTATCAGATCGGAGATATATATCAAATTGTTAAAGACGGCAACTGGACTCAGGAGCTCATGATGACACTCGCCAAAAGCGCCTCGCAGGAAAACGGAGACGGCGTTCGTGACATCAAAGACAAATACGGACTGTGCGTAAACTCGCATCATCTTGAGTCTTTCGTTTACGGCCGCGGAATGCAGCTTGTCAGTTTTTCCGATAACGGAGTCGATTGTCGGTTTGACTCTGAGGAGATGGTAGATTTAATCGACGGGCTTGGCAGCTTCCTGAAAAACAATGAGTATGTCTGGCTGGATGACGGAAACGAGACGCTGACACAGATTTTCTTTGATGACAGAGCTTTGTTTGCATGTACCGGCTTTAATGCCTGTGAAGAGTGGAGAAACCAGGACAGCAATTTCGGAATTCTGCCGCTTCCCAAAGCATCCGAGAAGCAGGATAAGTATTATACGTATTCTGACCAGTGGGGAATGGCGTTGGCAATTCCCATGACTGCAACCGACAAAGACAGAACCGGCGCAATCATTGAAACCATGGCTCAGTATTCATATGAATATATCCGTCCCGCATGGTATGAAAAAACCCTTACCGGAAAATACACCAGAGATGACGAATCCGAAGAAATGCTTGATATCATCTATTCAAATGTTCTTTACGACCCGGGTTATATGTTTATCACCAATCTGGAATGGATGCCCTTCACCAATTGCGTCAAGCGCGGCGAAGGATTGATCTCATGGTATGATGCGCGCAAGAGCGTCATTATGGCAAATTTCAAAGACTTGTACGACTATGTCTGGGATAAATAACAACAGACTCAGCAGCGGTCTTCGGTGATCACGTAAAAACAATAGCCGTAATTTCAAAAACAGACAATGACAAAAGAGCCCCCTGCCGCAGGATAATACAACTGCAGCAGGGGCTTTTTGTCAGGCAAGCGCTTTCGCGCGGCAGCCCCGTCGCGGAAATAAGCCTTATGTGCGGCATAGCAGAGAAAGAAAATGATGACTTCCGCCCGGTAAATTGTTTCAAAAAACCTGAAATGAAAGTTACAGCATTATACGAATCGCCCCGGCACACAAGAAAAAGCGGGTGCTGAAAACCCGGAACGGTTTTTCGGCACCCCGCTAATAGATTATTTATTTTCTGAAATCCATGCTAAAATATCTTCGTATTTCATCTCTCCGGCAGCGGTTGCAAGCCCGACACGAACAACCTCTTCATCGCTCGGACGGATCTTGATTCCGTTTACCTCAAGAAAAGAGAGAAGAACGTACATGCCGATGCGCTTGTTTCCGTCTACAAATGCGTGATTTGAAATCAAAGAATAACCAATGCGAGCCGCCTTTTCTTCTTTTGTAGGATATAATTCTTTTCCGTCAAAGGTCTGAAAGGCAGATTCCAGCGCACTGTCAAGAAGATTGATATCACGCAGATTCGGATCTCCGCCCGTTTCCTGCGAAATGATCTGATGGAGAAGCAAAACCTTGTCCCTGCTGAATTTAATCATTTCGCAAGCTCCTCAAATGCTTTCCGGTATTCCTTCAGAATGCGCGCGGCAACGAAATCAATTTTTTCGTCATCGGTCATCTGAATTTCCGAATCCTGTTCGATGTCGACTAATTTGTATTTTGGCTTGTTGTTCTTGAAAATGACTACGGTACCGAGTCTGTCAGCAGCTCTGGCAACGCGCGAAAAATTCTGATTGGCTTCCGAAATGGAAACGATCTGGTTGGTGTTGATATCCATGGTATTACCTCCCGACAATTCTTTACACAAATATTATACACTGATTTTAGGATGTTGTCAACCTATTTTTTATGGCCATAAAAGAAAGAAATCAGGGGTGTCAAAAAACTCAAGATGAGTAATTTAACACCCCACGATTTTCATTTATTTCCCCGAAAGTGCTTTTTCAAGTGCGTTTCCGATATTGATCCTGACGGTATCGAAAACACCGCTGTCGGTCGTTGAGATCGTCGGGCTCTTTGTGACCTTGTCGATTTCTTTGTCGAGCCACGAGCTGCTGAGATGCTTCTTTGCCATGCGGAGCAGCGTGTTGTCCTCAAGTCCGTCTCTCACCGCCTCAAGTCTGAGCGACGAGCAGGGATCGTCAAAGCCGAATTTGTTGCCGGGATACATGAACGACCCGTCGCCGTAGATATCCCTTGTCAACCACGGGATCGTCTGCATACTGTTCCACGGGTTGACGTCAAGGTCATACCACTGATTTGCCGCCCAGTAAAGGAAGCCGTCTGCACCGCAGTCGTATATCTGCCAGAACAGAGCGCGGTGGTCGATGCCCTCCTCGTTGACAAACACGTTGAGGAAGGGCTTCCACGGCTCCCAGCAGACATAGGTGTAGACCTTGTTGCCTGCCGCCCTATAAGCCTGAAAACGCTTTTTGTAACTCTCAAGCCCGCCCACGCGCTCAAACAGACAGAGCTTCGGAACGGAAATGTCAAGATGCTCCTGAAGGAACCCTGTAGCGTCGGTCACGCCGTCATAGGTTATGTTTTCATAGTATGCCGAAATGGTCTTCACCCCCGGCGCGATCCTCCTGACAGCCGCAGAGCGCGATGCAAGCTCGTCAAGCATGGCGCGGGTGGTCGGCTCGTCGAGAGAGTAATACAACGCCTTCGCAAGCCATTCCGGATTGTCCTTTATTTTGTTGTAGCGTGCGCGGAGCGTCTCCTCATCGACCTCGCCCTGCCCGATCGTGAACACCTTCACTCTCGGGTCGTTCAGATATTCGTCCGCGCGGTCGTCAAGGATATCATACGGAAGGTCTCCCCCGCAGATGCCGTAATCAAGAAGCATATCATAGTACAGCTTGTAAATCTCACGAAGCTTTTCCATCTCTTCCTCGGGAAGAGCGCCGGCGCGCAGATCGCCGAAGCCGTACTCCTTTGCAAGCGATTCCATTCGGATATCAATCCAGCTTTCGATCGCAAACTCGCCGTCAAGCTCAAAATCCCAGACGTGAACGGTGATCCCGGCTGTGACAATCGCCTCGCCGCTTCCGTCCTTCACCGTCACGGTGCATTTGTGATCTCCCGCCGGGGTGCTGCCGGACGATCTGAATTTTATGTATACTGTCGAGGTCTCCCCGCTCTTCAGATCAAAGCTTTTTACCTTGTCAAGCGGCAGAAGCCCGTCAGGCCAGCGCTTTCCGGCGATCCGCTGGGTCTTTTCGATGCTGGCAGAAGCAGTCAGCCCCTCAGGCGCCGATATCTCAACCGTCACACCGGCCATGTCCTCCGGGGAGCGCAGAGATATCTGGCAGCCCTCGCTTTCGCCCTTTGCCATATAGACGGTATGGGAATTGCTTGGCTTTTTCGGCACGTCTCCGTTCGCTATGATCTTGTCATAGCCGTTCGATATCCATGAAATCATAGTTTTGTCTTCATTTCCGCCGGGGAGCGTCTCCGATCCGCCGGGAGTTTCGGTCACGGTCTCTGAGGAACCGCTCTCATCAGCCGGTGTGTTACCGCGCGAGCAGGAAACTGCCGGTATCAGCGTCAGAACCGCAAGGAGGATAAGCAGTATCCGTCTCTTCATCCGAGCGCACCCTCGCGGTATTTGGTCACGATAGCCGCGGTCAGCATCTCAATGTAGTCCTTCCTCTCGGCGACATAGCTTGCGGAGGTGTTTTCCTTTGAATCAACGATCCATCTGAACCAGCAGGAGATGTTGTCAAGGTTGTTCTGGAAAAGCGTTCCGAAATCAGCCGTTCTGCCGTTCATCAGGATGTTCAGCATCTCGATTGTCTCGTCGTCGCGGCGGTATTTGTTCTGAAGCGCGTCATCGTAGTACGCGGGGTAGAGAATCCTCTCCGCCTCATAGTTCAGTGCCTCGGTGACAAGAGAAACGAAATCCGTGTCCCTCTCGCTGATCGGAATTCCGATGACCATGTAGTTGTCCATCATTCCGGTCAGATACTCCTTCTGATCCTCGTTGAACTTCGGATACGGAAGAATGGTGTAGTCGTCCCTCATGTTGCGCATGGTTGAGAAGCAGTCGTTGAGAAGCATGGTGCTGAATACCGATCTGCCGTTTACAAATGCGTCAACATTGTCGCCCTCGACAAATGAGCCGCTGTTGTTCCAGTAGAGTCTGATTATCTTGTCAATGGCGTCATGGAGCTTCTCGCCGTCGTAGACGAACCTTATCCCGGCTTCTCCCGCCTCGCGGTTGTCCATCATCGGGATGTTGAAGGCGAAATTGTAGTTGTCAAGGTTGGTCAGGCACTCGCCTTGGAAGCCGTAGTAATCGCCCGCAGTTCTTCCGTTCTCGCCGTCGATGTCGTTGTATATGTTTGAAACGATAGTGTTGAATTTGTCTATCGTCCAGCTTCCGTCCCTGACGGCGGCAAATACGTCAGATGTGATCTTCTCGTTGTCGCCCGCCGTGCGGTTGAACATCATTGCATATGTATAGATCAGCGTGTAGGTGTTTGTATCACCGACAGCGGTGTAAAGATGACCGTCTATCTCAAACTTGTCGTTTATCGACTTAATCCACCACGAAGCCTCAAGATCGTTGTGCTTCTGCTGCTTCCAGTCGAAAAGACAGCTGTTCATGACAAGCGGACCTGCTGCGAAAGCGTAGGAAGTAACAAGATCGTATGCGTCGTTGTCCGACAGGATAACGTCAGCTATCGTGTTTGTGTGCCCGAAAAGCCCCTCTCCGTTTATATACACCGGCTCGATTTTTATTTTGTAGCGATCCTCAACGATGGAATTTCTCGTGTAAAGCGCAACGTCAACATCGTCTCCGTTTGCGCCGTCGGCAACAAAGAATTCTCTCTCGTCGGAAGCGCTGAGGAGCGTGACCCTGAAGGATTTGCCCTTGTAATCAACGATATCAAGCGGATACGGAGGCTCAGTCTCGGGAGTTGATGTGACATCTGTGCCTACGGTGCCCGACGTGCCCTTTGTTCCTTCTCCGCCGCCGGTCGCCGTACACGCCGCCGCCGAGATCAGAGAGGATAACACGATAAGGAGCACAAGCACCTTAATTGCGATTGACCTATGTTTCATAATAACCATGCCTTTCTGACATTGCCGTTCCGGAATAACCGGAACGCTTCTGAAAAACAGGGGTGTCAAAAAACTCATAACCGGTTTTTCAACACCCCCGCGGGATATTTCCTGTTATTTTGCCTGTTATCTGTGCACTTTCTTTGCAATAACAACAGCGGCTCCGCAAAGAGCAAGAGTTACTGCCGCAGCAATAATTCCGTCGGACGTGTCCGGCGTGGGAGGAGTGGGCGGGTCAGGCTCAAAGGTCGCGGACTTTACAAAGTTGAGCTTGAAGCCGTTCATACGGAGCTGCTGCTTTTCAGCAACGATCTCGCCGCCCTCGTTAGCTTTAGCAAGAGTTACACAGATGGCAGCGCCTTCTCTTGCCTTGATGCCGTTAAGAGTATATTTATCGCCCCAGCTGTTTCCGACGTTTTCCTTGTGTGAACCTTTAACAAGCTTTCCGGCAACATAAACCTCCATGGCATAATGCGTGTCGGGTCCCTCTGCAAACAGACCGGTCCAGAACTCCATTGAATACTCACCGTCTGCCGGTGCCGTAAAGACAAGAACGGCTTTAGAGATGGTATCACCCTTCTTTTCCACCTGAAGCAATATGTCGCTGTCGCTCTCGTAATATACCTTACTTCCGCTTTCAAATGTTTCTATCTTAGTTGCACCCTTCAACGGGTCTGTTCCGTCAGCGGCAGATGTATACCAAAATGAATACTGCGGCTGAATCTCAGTCAGAAGAAATACCGGATAAAGCTGTCCTTCCGTGGGAGCAGCGGCGGATGCCGTTACAGCGAAAGCCGAAACAAGCAGCATGATTGCCGAAACAACGGCAAGGATCTTTCCTGTTCTGATTTTTTTCATTTTTTGCACCTCATAATAATATTTTAGTGTTTTTCAAAGTCCCGCAAACCGCAAGCTGCTCCGGAAAAACAGCCGTGCACTGCAGTTTTCCTTAAGCAGGATTGCCGGATTCAGGTTATCTTTTTCTAAATCATATCATGCGATTTGATAAAAGTCAAGTGTGCACATTATTAAAATCGTACAAATCAATAGGATTATAGTAAGGAATATTGTAAAGCTCACTTCATCAATATAGTTTATTATTTCCATTTTTGCATTCGAAGCCATGTTCACGTGACACAATGTGCAGGCAGCAGGCTTTTATCCGCAAAAAAGCTTCCCACAAGCCTCAGCCTGTGGGAAGCATTATTTTAGATACTGTTTTGAGTCTCAGAACCTTATCTTTTCCTCGATATAATCCTTAAGCCCGTCGATCGGGATCCTGACCTGTTCCATTGTATCCCTGTCGCGGACGGTGACACAGCCGTCGTTTTCGCTGTCGAAATCGTAGGTGATGCACATCGGGGTGCCGATCTCGTCCTGTCTGCGGTAACGCTTGCCTATGGAGCCTGCCTCGTCGTAATCGACGCTGAAGTCCTTTGCCAGCGTCTCATAGACCTTCATAGCGGAATCGCCGAGCTTCTTTGAAAGCGGAAGGACAGCCGCCTTGAAGGGTGCAAGGAACGGATGGAGACGCAGAACGGTCCTGACGTCGTTCTTCTCCGCGTCAACGACCTCCTCGTCATAAGCCTCGCAGAGGAACGCAAGCGCCACCCTGTCGGCGCCGAGAGACGGCTCGACAACATAGGGGATATATCTCTCGTTTGTCTCGGGGTCGAAGTAGTCAAGCGGCTTTCCGCTGGCCTCCTGATGTCTGCCGAGGTCGTAATTTGTTCTGTCGGCAATGCCCCAAAGCTCGCCCCACCCGAACGGGAAAAGGTACTCGATATCGGTGGTAGCCTTTGAGTAGAAGGACAGCTCCTCCTTCTCATGGTCGCGCAGACGCATATTCTCCTCGCTCATGCCGAGGGATAGAAGGAAGTTCTTGCAGTAGTCCTTCCAGTAATAGAACCACTCAAGGTCGGTGTCGGGCTTGCAGAAGAATTCGCACTCCATCTGCTCGAACTCCCTGATACGGAAAATGAAGTTTCCGGGTGTGATCTCGTTTCTGAAGGACTTTCCCACCTGGCAGACGCCGAAGGGGAGCTTTTTTCTTGTGGTGCGCTGGATGTTCGTGAAGTTTACGAATATGCCCTGCGCAGTCTCCGGACGGAGGTAGACCTCGCTCTTTGAGTCCTCGGTAACTCCGATATAGGTCTTGAACATAAGGTTGAACTTTCTTATATCGGTGAAATTGTGACTGCCGCACTCCGGGCAGGCGATGTTGTTGTCCTTTATGTACTGCGTCATCTGCTCGAAGGTCATGCCCTCTGCGTGTCCGCCGTTGTCCTCGATGAGCTTATCGGCTCTCTGTCTTGCGTGGCAGTCCCTGCAGTCCATAAGAGGGTCGGAGAAGCCGCCCACATGACCCGACGTGACCCATGTCTGGGGGTTCATTATTATCGCGGAGTCAAGTCCGACGTTATAGGGACTTTCCTGAACGAATTTCTTCCACCACGCCTTCTTGACGTTGTTCTTGAACTCGACGCCGAGGGGACCGTAGTCCCATGCGTTTGCAAGTCCGCCGTATATCTCGCTTCCGGGGTACACGAAGCCGCGTCCCTTGCAGAGAGAAACTATCTTATCCATTGTTTTTTCGGAGTTGTTCATTTTATTATCCTTTCGGTGGCCGGCATCAGCCGTTGAATTTATATTTGCTGAAATATTCCGTGGCTTTGAGGATGCCGGGGCTGAAATACTCGTCTTCTCCGGTTCCGATCGTTGTGCCGGGGTATGTATACTCAATGACGTTCATCTTGGAATACGAGAAGATGAGGTCGATGTTTTTTCCGAGGACATCAAGCGTGAAATCGGTGTCGAAATAGTCCTTGTACTTTGTGTAAAGCACGTTTGCGTCGGAATAATTGCTCTGGACAAGAACCGCCTTTGCCAGCTCCTTTATGAACTTTGCCGCACACGAGCGCCTTGTATTGTCGCCGTCGCCGTAACCGCGGTATTTCAGCATCGAAACCGCCTTTTCGCCGTTCAGCTTCTGAGAGCCGCGGCGGAGGTTGACGGTTTTCCCGGTGTTGTCAACATAGCTTATATCGTTGGCAACGAAGAAGGTCACCCCGCCGAGCCCGTTTATCAGCTTTGCGAAGTTTTCCACGCTTATTGCGGCATAATAATCGACCGGAAGCCCGGTAAGAGCCATCACCCTTCTCTTCACAGCCTCAGCGCCCTTCATGGCATAAAGCTCCGACAGACGGCACTGCATACCGTCGGCTGTTATCTTCGTATTGGTCGGGATCGCGCAGATGACGCACTCTCCGGTTTCCTTGTTGACCCTTACAAGTATCATTGTGTCGGCGCCTACCGTGCGCGGGTCCTTCGGGAACCCGTTTTCGTCGGTGCCCTCGCTTTTGCCGTAGTCTTTATACACCGACGGCTGATGGTCGGTTCCTATGAGCAGGACGGTGAAGCTGTCGCCCTTTACATCGTCCCAGGTCTTCGGGTCGTCGGGGCTGTCGGTCACGCTGCCGTCCGGTTCAACGGTGATGCTGTCAGTGCCCTGACTTTCGTCGCCCTTTCCGTCAAGTCCGAACGCGCCGAGGGCGAACTGAACTATACCGTAGGCGATAAGTCCGAATATCAGAAGCGACAGGATAAGGGTTATAATAAAATTGCGTACCGCAGACATTTTATCACACTGCCTTTCGTAATTTCATCCGGATAATCTGCCGGATCCGGGGTGCGGATCGGAGCACATAATTCCTGATTATATTATTATACAGTATCCGCGCGGATTTTTCAAGTAGCGATTTGAAAAAAATACACCTTCCCCGCCCCCGGAAAAAATCGCACTGCATATTGTAATTCCAGCCGTTTTGTTATATAATAGAAGTACGGTTTTCAGACGGCAGCAGCCGCACCGACCTCACACCCGGTATTTCCGGGAGAAAAAGGGGGACAGAAATGTCAAACACCTTCACCGGCGGGGTATTCCCCGACTATTCAGAGCTGAAAAGAAAAACTCCGGTCACGCCGGCTGACCCGGAGTCGGTAACGCTCCGCATACCCGACGGATACAGCACAAGGGTCAGGGGCGGAGAGACGGTCTTTATCGGAACCGTCCTTGCCGACGGAGACGGAGCGGCGCTCCTTTCCGGAATTTCCGGGACGGTGTCGCTGTCCGGCGGGTTTGTCACGGTGAAAAACGATTATCTCGGCAGGCTCTCTCCGGCGCTTCACCCGGCTGAAAAGCGGATTTCGGAGATGAGCGGCGATGAGCTGCGCGATGCGCTTCACGTGATGGGAGTACCCACCCCGTCGGTTCCTTCAAAAAAGCCCGCGGAATGCATCATTGCCGACTGCTGCGAACCGGACACCGGAACGGTATCTGCTGCCGCGACGGTTTTTGACCGTGCGGAAGCTGTCGCCGGCGGGCTTCGCATATTCATGAAGCTGACCGGAACGGCAAAGGGATATCTTGCGGTCCCCCGGCATATGCACGCGTGCGCGGACGAGCTTTCGGGTCATGCCGACGGCAGGCTTGTGAAGATAAAGACGGTATCGGACAAATACCCTCAGCACGAGCCGCATATGCTTGTCAGCGCGCTGTTCAATCTTGAGATCAATCCGCTGACCGACACCGGAAAAGCCGGATATCCCGTAATCCCGGCAGAGGTCTGCGCGGCGGCTTTCGATGCCCTTGCAAAAGGCATTCCGTACACGTCGTCATACATCACCGTGTCGGGCATCGGAAGGACAGCCGGCGTTTACTCCGTCCCCTTCGGAACGGAGATAAAAAGTCTGCCGGCGCTCTGCGGCTCAGCCGACGGAGGAATTGTTTTCACCGGCGGCGAAATGACGGCAAAAGAGGTTTCTGACGGCGAATACACATCTCCCGGAGTCTTTGCCGTGTCGGTTGCCGCCGAAAAATCACCGGAAAAGCCGGAGGCGCACGAATGCACCGACTGCGGAAGATGCGCGGCGGTCTGCCCGGTAAGGCTTGTGCCCTCGCTGATATACGGCTGCCGCGATGCCGGAAAAGCCGCAAAGCTCGGCGCGGAATACTGCATTTCCTGCGGCTGCTGCGACAGAGTATGTCCCGCCGGCATAGAACTCCGTGCGGCGATATCCGAAATAAAAAAAGAGATGAAGAAGGAGGTCACGGCATGAACGGAAACATCCCGGAGGATGACTGGCTCGGCAGGGTCGAGGGTCTTTCCGACGACAATACCGAAGCCCCGGACACCGGAAAGCACCGCATACACCTTTCGAAAATACCCAAGCCCGTCGATAAGCCAAAGCCCGCGCCGGATGAACCGGAGGAATCCGGACAGCCGGAGAAACCCGACGGCATCCCTGCGATTTCCCCGGAATCCATCCCTGAAGAAAAGCCCGTCATACACCGCCCCGCGCGTAAAATGACATTTCTGCGTGAAAACGGCGTGCGCTCCGACATGACCGACATGATAATCGCCCTTCTGCCGCTTGCCGCATGGGGAGTTTATCTGTATGGGGCACGGGTGATAACCCTTGTCCTCATATCGGTGATATTCAGCGTTCTGTTCGATTATCTTACTCCGGTCGTACTTAAGAAGCCGGACACCGTATCCGACCTTTCCGGAGCCGTCATCGGGCTTATGACCGCGCTTCTGATGCCGGCATCGGCTCCCCTGTGGCTTCCGGTTTTCGGCGCATTCGTCTCTGTTGTGCTGGTAAAGCATATCGCCGGAAGTCTTACGCGGATAAGGCTCCACCCCTCTGCGGCAGCCGCGGCGGTCATGTATATCGCATTTCCCGGCATAATGTGCGCGGTGCCGGAAATCAAAACGAAGTTCGCGGCGTTTTCCGTGAATGCCGGCGCGTACAAAACCGCCGTTCTCCCGCTTGAAAAGCTGATGTCCGGCTCCTTCCCGGCTCAGTCCGACTGGGATCTGTTTTTCGGGATGCGTCCCGGTGCCGTCGGCGAAATATCGGCCTTCCTGATAATTGCCGGCGCGGTATGGCTCATGGCAAGAAGGGTCACCGACCTGCGGCAGCCGCTTGCCTTCGTCCTGACGCTCGGAATACTGTCATATGCCTTCCCCCGTCTTGCGATAGCCTCCGACCTGCTGTCGATACGCTATGCCTTTGACTGCGTGTTCGTCGGGAACGCGGTGTTCTGCGCATTCCTCATGACCTCGTATCCCGGACCGGCTCCGGTATCGCGGAGGGCAAGGCTTGCATCCGGAATTATCGGCGGAGCGCTTCTGTTCGGCCTGCGGAGCCTTGCCGCCCCGTCTGCGGATGCAGTCCCGGTGATACTCGCGATGAACCTCGTCGCCCGCCCGCTTGACCTGATCCTGAAGCCCTCCGTCCTCGGCGGCACGAAAAGGAAAAAAACCGACTCAAAAACAACCTGAAAAATTATTGCTCCCCGCCGGTCGGCGGAGAGCAATATAATAATTGTTTTCAGTCAATTATGTCGCAGATGAGCGCGCATATCCCGGCAACCGCACAGGCAGCCGCCCCGACAAGAAGAATGTCGGTAACGTTGACGGTAACTCCGTCCTCGACAGCCTCCGCCCTGAATTTCGGAGCATCAGGCGCGTTTTTCGTGTGAAGAGTGATCTCGGCTCTGCCCTTTGCCGACACCTGATAGTCCTTTATCCCCGAAAGCGCGTTTTTAAGCTCCGCGAGCCTGTTTTTTATAAGTTCCATGACAGAATCCCTCCCTGAGATCAGATTTGTTTTGATTCACTTAATAATATTATAGCCCCCGTTTACGGGCAAATCAACAGTATTTTATGAACGATATAAAACAATCCCCGCCGGCAGACGCCGCGGTCAGTGAATACATTGAAATAACCTCCCGCGACATTTCCTCGGTAAGCGGAATCGGTGCAAAACGGAAGGATGCCTTCGCGCGCCTCGGGATATACACCGTCGGCGACCTGCTCCGGCATTTTCCGCGTGCCTATCAGAACCGGGGGAACATAAGACTGCTCTCCGATGCCGTGATGGGCGAGAACTGCTCATATCTTCTCACGATCGGCACCCAGCCGCGCACCGCCCTGCTGAAAAACCGCATGACTCTTACGAAATTCACCGCGTTTGACGACAGCGGAACGGTGATAATCAATTACTTCAACAGCCGTTTCACGGAAAAGGCGTTTCACGTCGGCGAGACCTTCCGCTTCTGGGGCAGAGTCACCTCCGACCGCGGCAGACTCATGATGTCCTCCCCGGTAAAAGAGCGTTTTATCGACGGCATTTCCCTTCCCGATGTCGTTCCCGTCTATCCCTCGGCGGCGGGACTGACGCAGAGGATAATCTCGGACGCGGTCTCCGACGCTCTTTCAATGATCGAAAAATGCGGCATCCCCGAAACGCTGCCGGAAGAATTCAGAAAGCGTCTCGGACTTCCCGACGCATATACCGCGTACCGGGAGATACACTGTTCCGGAAAGCTGAGCGATATCGGGCTTGCAAGAAGATATTTCGCGGCGGAAGAGGCGTACATTTTCTCCCTCGGACTATCGCTTACCAAAAACCGCAAGCGGAGCGGCACCCCTCCGGCAATGAGAAACGGCGACCTGTCGGAATTCCTTCCGAAGCTCGGTTTTCCGCTGACAAATGCGCAGAAGAGATCGGTCGGCGAGATAGCTTCCGACATGATAAACGCGGAGGTTCCCATGACCCGGCTTCTCTCCGGCGACGTGGGAAGCGGAAAAACCGCCGTCTGCGCCGCCGCGATGTACATTGCCGCGGAAAACGGCTTCCAGTCGGCTCTCATGGCACCGACGGAGATCCTTGCGGTTCAGCACTTCAAGTCGCTGTCCCCGCTCTTTGAAAAGCTGGGCTTCCGCGTTTCTCTCCTCACGGGTTCAACCGCAGCGGCACAGAAAAAAAGCATAAAAGCCGCCCTTGCCTCCGGCGGAACCGACATCGTGATAGGCACCCACGCGCTCATAACTCCCGATACGGAATTCTCCCGTCTCGGGCTTGTCGTAACGGACGAACAGCACCGCTTCGGCGTCTCCCAGAGGGCAAGGCTCGGCGGCGCGGGAGAGATCACTCCGCACGTCCTTGTCATGAGCGCAACGCCGATCCCGCGCACCCTGTCGCTTATCCTCTACGGCGAGCTTTCGGCTTCGATGCTTGACGAGCTCCCGCCGGGAAGACAGAAAACCGACACTTTTGTCGTTGACGAAAGCTACCGCGGCCGGCTGAATTCCTTCATCCGCAAGCAGGTTGCCGGAGGCGGTCAGGTATACATAGTCTGCCCCGCCGTCGAGGACGCGTCTCCCGACGAGAACGGCGATCTTATCTCCTTTGCACCCGACGGAAGCGCGGAGATGCAGTTTGACCGCCCGCCGCTGAAATCGGCTGTCGGGTACTGCGAAAAGCTGAAGAACGAGGTTTTCCCCGACCTGTCGGTAGGTCTTGTTCACGGAAAGATGAAGGGGAAGGACAAAGCCGATATAATGCGCCGCTTCTCCGAAGGGGAGATCGACATTCTTGTCTCGACAACCGTCATCGAGGTCGGGGTCAACGTTCCGAATGCGTCCCTTATGATCGTTGAGAACGCCGAGAGGTTCGGTCTTGCCCAGCTTCATCAGCTCCGCGGCAGGGTCGGGAGAGGAAAGCGCAAGGCATACTGTGTTCTTGTTTCCGACGCAAAGGGCGAGGCGGCGAAAAAGCGGCTCTCCGTCATGCGCTCCACCTCCGACGGCTACAAAATTGCCGAATACGATCTTGAGCTCCGCGGTCCCGGCGACTATTTCCCCTCCGGAAACGGCGCGGCGCGTCAGCACGGCTCTTTCGGCATCACGGTTGCCGACATGGGGCTGCTCCGCGAGGCAATGAGCGAGGCTGAAAAAACGGTCGCCTCCGATCCGTCGCTCTCCACTCCGGAAAACCGCATTGCGGCAGGAAAAATGCGCTCCCTCTTCTCCGCCGACGAACGCGCGATGCAGTAGGATGTTTTATTGGGCGCTGCCCGGAGCAATGCGGGGCATTGCTCCTACCTGCCTCAGAACCTTCTTGAAAGAAGGTTCTGAGAACTCCAAGAACTTTTGGACTGGATATATTTATAATGGTCATCTGGCTGCGGGCTTGGATATATCGGTCAGGGTAACGCCGGTATAGTAATGGAGGAGTATTTCCTCGTATCCGCAGCCTCGCTTTGCCATTTCGTTCGCGCCGTACTGGCTCATTCCGACGCCGTGGCCGTAGCCGTGAACGGTGAATTTCCACCCGCCGTCAATACGCTGATACTCAAAGCTGCACGACCGCAGGCCGAGAAGCGACCTCAGCTTCCTTGCGGTCAGCTCATGATTGCCGTAAAACACCGACGACTGGCGTCCGGTGCCGTTCTTTTCCGACGTAAGGCACATTTTTCTCCCGCCTGCCGAGACCTTCACGGCATAATCCGACGAAAATGCCGTTTTAAGCTCGCTGTCGCTGACGGTGACCTCGGTTACATCGTCCTCCTCCGGTGTTGTGACCGAAACAAGGTACGGGACTTTCCCGCCCCACACGTTCTCCGACGATTCGGTAAAGCCGTATGACCGGGAATGGAACAGAGCCAGCGCCGGCTGTCCGCCGTAGGTGATTATCTTTCCGGAGGTGGCTTTTACCGCCTCTCCGATCTTCTTTTCTATTTTCCCCGCGACGGTTTTGCCGTATTTCTCCGTCAGTCCCTCCTCGGTTATGAACGCCGCGCAGTGGGCATAGTCCGTGCAGATATCCGCGCCGTCGTGCCCGGTGCCGTTTTTCATTCTGTAAAGGCAGAAGCTCCGTGCCGCGACCGCCTGAGCCTTCAGTGCCTCGCTGTTGAAGGTATACGGCATTTCAGCGGCAACGACGCAGGTTATGTAACCGTCAAGTGCCATTTCGGTTATCTTTCCAGTATCGGCATCAAGCACGCGGACGGTGATATCCTCCTCCGGCAGAGGCTCGGTTACAGGGCTTTCCGGTTCCGTCGGAGTTCCTGCCGGCATTTCATCCGTTCCGTCGGTCACGGCATTCTCCTGCGGCAGAAGTATCACCTCCGGCGGTATTGCGGCGTGTCCCCTTCCGCGGTTTGTCGCCTCTGACAGAAGCGGCACCGAAACCGTCAGCACCCCCGCGGCAATACAGCTTATAAGCGTGATCTTCATTCCTGCATTCATCGCAGTCACCTCCGTTTATCGGTCGGGATCCGGCAGGTATTGCCGCACCCCCCTTACACAATAATTATGCGAAACGCAGCCGGCGTATGTGTTTCCGGAGTTCAAAGCCGCGGTTTGTGCAATATTAACAATTTTTGCCTGTGATTTCCGGATAACTTTTTAAGCGCGCGGGTATTGCATTATTTGCCAAAATATGGTATTATATTGGTACAAAGAAAAAGTCCTCATTGCAGACGAGGACACCGATTTCAGAAAAAGCTGCCGCTCGAATCTTACGGTTCTCGGATACCGGCTGATAGAAGAGGCAACCGACGGGGAGGAAGCCCTGTGCCGGATAGACAAATTCCGTCCGGATGTCGTTCTTGTCGACATATGGCTTCCGAAGTTCGACAGCACACAGCTGATACGCGGCACAAAACTGCTCAGCATGGCGGAAAAAGAGCGTCCGGCATTCATTGTCTACTCCTCCGTGCGGAACAAGAATATGTTTGAGGAGGCAGCGGAATCCGGCGCGGACTACTGTCTTGTACGCCCGTTTGATTACCGCCGGCTTGACGACAGGATAAAGCGCATTTACAGTCTGCGCACTGCGGCACCCGGCAAAACTCCCGCCTCGCCCGACCTTGAATCGCAGGTCACAAAGGTCATACACCGGATAGGTGTGCCGGCACATATCAAGGGCTACCAGTACTTAAGGACCGCAATTATGATGACGGTAGAGGACACCGACATGATCAATTCCGTGACAAAGGTCCTGTATCCCTCCGTCGCGAAAAAGTTCTCGACGACCTCATCCCGCGTGGAGCGTGCCATACGTCACGCCATCGAAGTGGCATGGGACCGCGGCGACGTTGACGTTCTCAATTCCTATTTCGGCTACACCATCCAGAACCAGCGCGGCAAGCCGACGAATTCCGAGTTTATCGCCATGATTGCCGATAACCTGAGACTGGAGAACAAGCTGTCCTAAGCGGCAGAATACGAAATAAAACTACGGCTTTCTGCCGCTTACGGTATATACTGTGGCTGTTAAAAAACTCAGGACGGGTTTTTTAACAGCCATTATTTTATCTTCTTCCGGGTCCGAAGCCTGTCCCTTTTCCGGTTCCGTAGATATCGGAGGTCATTTTTATTGTCGCCGCGGCGGTTCCTCCGGAATATCCGGGAGACAACATGGCATAGCCGTTTGAGTCGCCGCCCGTGACTCCGTCAGGGATCTTCGGCGGGATTATTCCCGTCACCGGGGATGAACCCGTTATTTCCCCTGACCGAGTGTTTCCGCTTCCGCCGCCCTGACGGGTGAATGACTGAAACGTGAAGAGATCCTGAAAATCATAAAAACATTCCGGGGCGAATATATAAAGCTGTGGATAATGAAAGGAACTGTCGGTTATGGGTTACACATATGAAAGACTTTGCGCGGACATTACCGCGCTTTCGGAAAAATACAGGTTTGTCACTGTCTCGTCGATAGGAAGGAGCCTCGTCGGAAGGAGCATTCCGCTGATCTCGATCGGCGAGGGAGAGAAAAACGTGCTTTTTGTCGGCACGCACCACGGACTTGAGTCGGTAACATCGCTCATTCTCATGAAATATGCCGCCGAGTACTGCCGTGCGGCAGAAGCCTGCCGGACGGTTGCCGGTATCGACGCTTCGCTTCTGTTCCGGATGCGGCGCGTGTTCATAGTTCCGATGCTGAATCCCGACGGCACCGAGCTTGCGGTAAACGGGCATGACGACCGGAACCCGCTGACCGAACGGCTGAACGCCATGAGCGGCGGCGATTTTTCCCGCTGGCAGGCAAACGGGCGGGGAGTCGATCTAAATCACAATTACAATGCCGGGTTTGAAGAATACAAAAAGCTGGAGCCGACCCTCGGCATAACCGGCGGAGGTCCGACGCGGTTCTCCGGAGATCATCCCGAATCGGAGCCGGAGACATCGGCGCTCTGCTCGTTTATCCGCGCGTCGGACATATCGCTTCTCATGGCTCTTCACACGCAGGGAGGGGAGATATATGCCGATTACGGCGGGCACATCCCCCGGGGCGGGAAGATCATCGCGAACCGGCTCTCGGCGCTCACCGGCTACCGTGTCGCAAAGCCGGAAAGGACGGCATCGTACGGCGGGCTGAAGGACTGGTTCATAAACGAATACGACCGTCCCGGCTTCACGCTTGAGTGCGGATACGGAAAGAACCCCCTGCCGGAATCCGACGCGGGGGTGATCTATGCGGGGATACGGAGGGGGATTATTCTGTTTCCGGCGATGGGAGGACGGGGCGGGCAGGAGTGACCGGTTATCGCGCCGGCGCTTTATTATCTGTCGCTTCCGTCGGCGCAGCCGGCTATCATGTCGCTGTCGAAATCGAGCATGGCTGAGAGAATGTAGTTGGAAACGAACATTCCCTTCGGGGTGAAGCGGTATTTGCGTCCGACGTTCTCCATGAAGCCGTTTTCGATGTACATGGGGAGGTATTTCCCGAACATTTTTTCAAAGCTGACGCCGAACTTTGCGGCGAATGCGTCGGAATCGACCCCGTCGGTAAGGCGCAGGCGGAGCATGACGTATTCTCCGAGACGCTCGGAGGGCTTCAGCGCATAATCCTCCGAAAGGATGTCGGGGACGCTGCCCTGATATTCGAGATTCTGTATGTATGCCTCGGTGTCGCGGCGATATGCAAATCTCCTGCCGCCGAAATATGAGTGTGCGCCGGGGCCGAAGCCGATGTACTCCTCGCAGTTCCAGTAACGCAGATTGTGAAGGCACTGTTTTCCCGGCTTGGCGAAATTGCTTATCTCATACTGCGCCCAGCCGTTTTCGGCAAGAAAATCTATCGCAGAAAAGTACATGGCGCACTCCGCGTCCTCGCCGGGGAGATCAAGTGTGTCGCGCTTTTTCGCAAACGGCGTTCCGTCCTCTATCCGCAGGCCGTAGAGCGAGATATGCTCCGGGTCAAGCGCGGCGACCTTTGCAAGCGTTTCGGCAAGGCTGTCCTCCGTCTGTCCGGGGATGCCGTACATAAGGTCAACGTTTATGTTCCGGAAGCCCGCCTTTCTTGCAAGGTCATAGCTTTCCCGGAAATCGTCGAAGGTGTGGACTCTTCCGAGAGCCTTAAGTTCGCCGTCGTCCGCGCTCTGAAGCCCCATGCTGAGGCGGTTCACTCCCGCGCGGCGGAGTTTTTTGAGTCCGGAATAGGTCACGGTTGCCGGATTTGCCTCGACTGTGAATTCCGTGTCCTCGCGGAGAGTAAAGTTATCGTATATACCGTCGGTCACGTCAAGCAGACAGGCGACCGGCATGGAGGTCGGTGTTCCGCCGCCGAAATACACGGTGTCAACGTCATATGAGGAGGCGCTTTCGGAATAGTCCTCCATGTGAAGCACAAGCGCGTCGGTGTATCTGCCCATAAGACTGTCGTCGGTGCCGGAATAAAAGTCGCAATACGGACATTTGCTTATGCAGAAGGGGATGTGGATATATAATCCGAGGGTTTTGTCGGTCATATGGAGGGATCCTTTCATGGGGATTTTGAGTTGGGGTTTTGGGGAGTGGAAACAGAGATTTTCCGACTGCGTCGCCGAGGTTTACGCCATTCTTTGCTCGTGCAAAGAAGGGCTTTGCCAAGAAAGCACGCTCAGGGGGGTTCCGCCGCGAAGTGAGATTCATTATGTCACCGCAGGAAGCGGCGGCGACATAATGAACTCAATGCGGCTCCGCCCCCCGAGACCCCCCGGGAACGGGCAAGCCGGGAGCGGTAGCCAACAGAGACAACGTACACAGCGGAAAAAGATTCGGTATTCGGGGCAAAAGACGTTTGTTCGGCAAGCCGCGCGGCACGATTCCTACTTTGGCTTCCCCTTTGAGGGGAAGCTCCGCCCGCAGGCGGTGATGAGGTGTAGGTTCCGCTTGCGGAACCGTTTTCATGACGAAAAGTAACTTTGTGCTTCGTAACGCGCTGTCGCGCTACACCTCATCCGTCGGCTCCGCCGCCACCTTCCCCTCGGAGGGGAAGGCTATTCAGTTCGCGGCAGGACGTTTAACAGTCCGCGCTTTGATCTGTCCGCGTTGTGCGGCCTGTACCTCATCCTCCCCACTGCTTCCACATACGGTGGTGGTGTCGCTACCTTCATCGGGGGTCAAAGGGGCATCCCCCTTGCAGCTCTTTCTTTTTTTGTTTTTCTTTCTCCGGAGAAAGAAAAACGGATTGGCGACGACGCAGTCGGAAAAACTCTGTTGATATATCAAAACACGACCCCGATTCATCACACCACTATATTATACCACACCCCCGGGCAGGTGACAATACTTTGAGCAATAAAACCTTCGGTCATAAGACAAAAATAACTCTGCCCCTCCCCAGCGTTCTGTTCTACATATTGCTGTTCCTTTACGACCGCTCGGTCCTCACCGCGATAACGTTTGCCTGTGCGGGAGCTCATGAGCTGGGGCACATGGCTGCGGCGCGTTTATGCGGTGTCGGGATCACCGGAATGACGCTTTATCCCTTCGGGGCGGACATCAGGCTTGACAGTCCGCTCCGGTCGTACCGGAAGGATTTTTTCATCTCGTCTGCGGGAATTGCGGTAAATCTTGCGCTTGCCGCAATATCCCGTGCAATACCCGCCGGAGAGGTCGGACGCGCGCTGATATACGTAAACCTCACGCTTGCGGCGGCTAATATCGTCCCGATCGACGGGCTTGACGGAGGCGGTATGCTGAGGGCGGGGATGAGCCTTGTTTTTTCTCCCGTGGCTGCCGCGCGGGTTTTGAGATTCACCTCGTTTGCCGGGCTGTTGATTATGTGGGGAGCATCGGTCTACATCTTCTTCGTGAAGAACGGGAACCCGTCGCTTTTTGTCATTTCCTGCACGCTTTTCGCCTGTCTGTATCTGAAGCCCGCGCCGCGCTGACACGGAAAAGACGCCCTCTGAAACCTCCGGTCAAAAACAGAGGAAATCCGAGAATACGCGAGTTTTCCGTAAAATAATTAAATATAACCGCCGAAAAGCGCCGGATATACTGAAATCCGACGATTTTTCAGGAAATTTCGCGAAAACTATTGCATTTTCCGATATAGTCTGCTACAATGTATCCGTATTTTCCGAAACTGCAGAGGTAGCCGTGCTTTGTCGCGGAGGGCGGGAGGTTTTCCCGTTCGGAATCCGCCGTTTTCGTCAATACTTTTTTTGTTGACGGGCGGTTCTCTGCGGGAAGGATTTGCATTTATAACACTGCGAAAGGCGGTTCTATAACTGTAAAATGAACAACCCCACGGATAAGATCATCAGACTTGAAAACATCGTTAAATCCTTCGACGGAGAGCAGGTGCTGAAAAACGTCAGCCTTGAGATAGGCGACAGGGAATTCGTCACACTTCTCGGTCCGTCCGGATGCGGAAAAACAACGACGCTGCGGATAATCGGCGGCTTTGAGTCGCCCGACGAGGGAACCGTTTACTTTGACGGAAAAGCGGTGAACGATGTTCCGCCGTACAAAAGACCGGTAAATACCGTGTTCCAGAAGTACGCTCTGTTCCCGCATCTCAACGTTTTCGAGAATATCGCTTTCGGCCCCAAGCTCAAGGGAGCCTCCGGACCGGGTCTTACCGACAGGGTTCACGAAATGCTGGAGCTTGTCAACCTCCGCGGATTTGAAAAGCGGAGCATCAGCACGCTTTCCGGCGGTCAGCAGCAGAGAGTTGCCATTGCCCGTGCGCTGATAAACCAGCCGAGAGTTCTGCTTCTTGACGAGCCTCTCGGTGCGCTTGACCTGAAGCTGCGGAAGGACATGCAGTTTGAGCTTAAAAACATTCAGCAGATGATGGGAATCACCTTCGTCTATGTCACGCACGACCAGGAGGAAGCCCTTTCGATGAGCGATGTCGTTGTCGTTATGGACAACGGTCAGATACAGCAGATCGGCTCGCCGGAGGATATCTACAACGAGCCGGAAAACGCTTTCGTTGCCGACTTCATAGGAGAGAGCAACATTCTTGACGGGCAGATGATTGACGACTATTACGTCGCCTTCTCCGGGAAGAAGTTCCGCTGTCTCGACTCCGGGTTTGCGAAGCGCGAGCCGGTCGATGTCGTTGTCAGACCGGAGGACGTTGACGTTGTGTCTCCGGAGCGCGGGATGCTGACCGGCGTTGTGTCAAGCGTCACCTTCAAGGGAGTTCACTTTGAGATAATCGTCGATATCGGCGGCTTCAAGTGGATGATACAGACGACCGACTACGTCGAAAGCGGCGCGCTTATCGGGATTTATATAGAACCTGACGCAATACACGTCATGAAGAAGTCGGAATTCTCCGGAATGTTCGGAGACTACTCCACCTTTTCCGACGAGATGGAGCACCTCTCCGATATCGAAGAGCCGGAGGAGGACGAATGACATGAACAGGCAAAAGACCGAAAAGGTCACGGTGACAAGATCGCTGCTCCAGCGCTTTGCCGCCGCGCCCTATACAGTCTGGGCGGTGCTGTTCATTGTCATACCGCTCATTTTTGTCGCATACTATGCCTTCACCGACCGTGATTTTGCCTTCACGCTCGACAACATAAAGGCGTTCTTCACACCGAAATATATGACGATACTCTGGCGGTCGGTCAAGCTGGCTGTCATTGCAACCGTCATCTGCCTGATAATCGGATACCCCGCCGCGTACTTCATCGCAAGGACCGACCCGAAAAGGCAGAAGATCCTGATAATGCTCCTCATGCTTCCCATGTGGATGAACTTCCTCATCAGAACCTATGCGTGGATGGTCCTGCTCCAGGACACCGGAGTCATAAACAGCCTTCTCACCTCGATCGGGCTTAAGCAGATGAAGCTGATGTACACCGAGGGGGCGGTCGTCGTCGGAATGGTTTACGACTACCTGCCTTATATGGTGCTTCCGATATATTCGATAATGACCAAGCTCGACCACCGTCTTGTCGAGGCTGCCTCCGACCTCGGCTGCAATCCCTTCGGAGTTTTCAGAAAGGTCATCGTCCCGCAGAGCATCCCCGGGGTCATTTCCGGGATAATGATGGTATTTGTCCCGTCGATCTCGACCTTCTATATTTCACAGAAGCTCGGCGGCGGCAAGTTCTATCTCATAGGCGACGCCATTGAGACTCAGTTCAACTCAAACAACCTTCATATGGCGGCGGCGATATCCTTCGTCCTGATGGTGATACTGCTTGCCGGGATGTTCATTATGGACAGGTTCTCCGACGGCGGAGAGGGGGGGCTTATACCGTGAAAAAGAAAAACAGAGCCTCATCGGCAATCTGCCTTACCCTTCTGTTCGTGTTTCTCTTTGCACCGATCCTTGTGCTTATCGTCTTTTCGTTCAATGCGGGAAAGAGCACCGTCAATATGTCGGGCTTCTCGTTCCGATGGTACAAGAGCCTGTTCACCGACGGTGCCGCGCTTCAGGCGCTCAGAAATTCGGTGATCCTTGCCGTGACCTCCGCCGTCATATCAACGGTGATGGGTACTGCCGCGGCATACGGAATTTCGAAAATGCGCAGAAAGTACCTGAAGACCGCCGTCATGACCGTGACTGACATCCCGATGATGAATCCGGATATCATAACCGGCATTTCGCTTATGCTGATGTTCGTCTTTGTCGGAAGCCTGCTGCGTTTCACCGAATCGCTGAACTTCTTCACGATGCTGATAGCTCACATCACCTTCAGCCTGCCGTATGTCATACTTTCGGTTCTGCCGAAATTCAATCAGATGGACAAGTCGATGCCGGAGGCTGCGCTTGATCTCGGATGCACACCGCTTCAGTCGCTGTTCAGGGTCGAGCTTCCGGAGATAATGCCGGGGGTCGTGACCGGAGGGCTTATGGCGTTCACAATGTCGCTTGACGACTTCGTGATAAGCTATTTCACAAAGGGCAGCAGCTTTCAGACCCTGCCGCTCTACATATACGGAATGACAAAAAAGACGGTCACGCCGGATATGTACGCGCTTGCGACCATAATATTCTTTGTGATCCTTATACTTCTTATCATATCGAACATAATAAGCACAAAGGACGAGAGAAAACAGGCTAAGATCAGGAAAAGCCTCAACAAGACCTGAAATATTATGTAAAGGAGACACGTTTTCCGTGTCAAAGGTAATTCGGAAATGAAAAAGATCATTGTAACGTTCATCGCCGCGCTGATTCTTGCGGCGGCACTTATCGCGCTCTCGGGCTGCGGGGACACTGTTGTCCTCAATGTCTACAACTGGGGAGAGTACATCTCGACCGGCAAGGAGGGGACCTACAACACCAACAGGGAGTTTGAAAAATGGTACCTTGAAAAGTACGGCAAGAAGATCCGCGTGAACTACGAGACCTTCGATTCCAACGAGTCGCTCCGCGCGAAGCTGGAGACCGGGTCGGTCAACTACGACGTGATCGTTCCGTCCGACTACATGATCGAGTACTTCATAAAGAACGATATGCTTGCCGAGCTTGATTTCAGCAACATTCCGGAGTACAAAAACATCGACGAAAAGTACCGCGGGCTTCACTATGACCCGGAGAACAAGTACACGGTTCCCTACACCTACGGGGTTGTCGGGATCATCTACAACGCAAAGGCGGTCGATCCCGCCGACGTGACCGGCTGGGAGGTCATGTGGAACAGCAAGTATTCCGGTCAGATCCTTCAGTTCAACAACTCCCGCGACGCTTTCGCTACCGCGATGTATATGCTTGGTCTTGATGTCAACTCCGAGGACAAGGCTGTGTGGGACACCGCAAAGGCAAAGCTGATGGAGCAGAAGCCGCTTCTCAAGGCAAGGGTCATGGATGAGATATTCAACATCATGGAGTCGGGCGAAGCTGCTCTCGGCGCTTACTATGCCGGCGACCTTCTCACCATGCAGAGCGAGCAGGCGGACGGCGTTGACCTGAGAATATACATCCCCGAGAAGTCGAACGTTTATGTCGACGCCATGTGCGTGCTCAAGAATTCAAAGCACAAATCCGAGGCTGAGGCTTACATCAACTTCATGCTCACCGAGGATGCAGCCGTTGCAAACTCGCTTCAGCACTGCTACTCCTCTCCCAACACCCTTGTTCTGAACAGCGAAAAGTACCGGGAAGAGATGGGGGACGAGGCGCTTGCAGTCCTCTATCCCGAGGGATACGATTTTGCAAAGGCATATGCGGAGTATTCCTTCAAAAATCTCAGCCAGCCGACGCTTGACTACCTGACAGGTCTTTGGGAAGATTATATAATTGACTGACGGGTAACTCACTCTCTGCGGGGTGTTAAAAAGCTCAGAACGGGTTTTTAACACCCCGCTTGCTTTTTTTATACATTTCGTTGTTTTTATCTTGACTTTTTATGGGCAAATGTGATAAAATATATAAAGGCAACGGCGCATATGCTCTGCAATGCACCGCTGCAATGATTATTACGGTACATTCCCGGAAGGAGAAAATCATATATGAACAGGATCATCACGCTCGGAAGAGAGTTCGGAAGCGGCGGGCGAGAGCTCGGCAGGAGGCTTTCGGAAAAGCTCGGAATCGCCTACTATGACCAGGAGATAATCACCGAAATAGCAAAGCGCACGGCACTGTCCGTTGAGTATATACACCGCATAGAGGACAGCGTTCCCGTCGCGTCGTTCCCGATACACATCGGAAGGACGTTTTTCAGTATGCCGAATCCCGTGTTCCAGCAGAGCATCAACCTCTTCCGCGAACAGCACAAGCTGATCTCGGAGCTTGCCGAAAAGTCTGACTGTCTTATCGTCGGGCGCTGTGCCGACTACATTCTCCGCGACAGCAACCCTTTCCGCATCTTCGTCTACGCAGACGCGGAAAGCAAGCTGAAGCGCTGCATGGACCGCAAGCCGGCGGACGAAAGCCTTACCGAGAAAGAAATGAAGAAGAAAATTGCCGAGATCGACCGCGGAAGGTCGCAGTACTACGGCTTTTTCAGCGACCGCAAATGGGGAGCGAGGGAGAATTATGACCTCCTTGTCAACACCTCCGGCGCGGATATAAAGCTGCTTGCCGAGGCGGCTTATGATTATGTTATGGGGATTTGGGGGGAGAAGTGAAGCTTTCTGCGGCTCTGACCGCAGCCGGTCATCTGCCGATCAATACTTCAAAAAGATTCATTCCATGACAAAACGGTCAATGCCTGCACGGCACTGACCGTTTTTCGGATTTATCTGAAGAGTCGGGGGAAAGTCTTCGGGGGGAACTATTTCTTCCTGACCGCACCATATACTCTGAATGCCGTTCTGCGGAGCGGCACGGCGGAAAGCCAGAAGGTTTTATAGAAAAACCATCGGAAACTGCCGGGAAGGCACTTTTTCCCGCGGTGAATCGCACCGACGGCAACGGCTTTGATGTCTCCCTCGGTTATGCCGTCCTCGCAGATGCTCTGCGCGTCTCCGAGCACCGTGTAAATGCCGTTTTTTACGCGCTTTACCCGGTGCAGGACGTACCTTTCGCCGCATCTGAGGTACAGTACCACATCCCCGCGTCCGATCTTTCCGGGAAGCGACAGAATGACCGTATCTCCGTCGGAGAGAAACGGAGCCATGCTGAACCCGGAAACGGGGACGGGGAGCTCTTTTGCGCCGTTCTCAAGCAGCTTTACCGTTTCGTCAAGATATTGCTTTGTGTCAAGAATGCGCATTTTTCCGCGAAGCGGCAAGCCACTCTATAACGTCGGTCGTCTCATATGCCGCCGTCCACGAATCATGGTCACAGCCGGGATACTCGGTAAGCACAGCGTTCCCTCCCCTGTCGTTGACCGCCCTGCAGAGGATCCTCGAATAAACGACCGGTACTACCGGGTCGGCGTCGCCGTGAAATGCCCGAATCGGAGTCGGCAGGAATGACGGTATCCTCCAGTCCATGCCGCCGCCGCATATCGGAGCCGCCGCCGAGAAGAAATCCGGATGCGAAATGACCATCTCCCATGTGCCGAAGCCGCCCATGCTCAGCCCCGTCACAGATATTCTGTCCATGTCGGCGTTGTAGGCTTTTGCCGCCTTCAGGATAAACTGAAACAGCTGAAGCGACACGTCGTTCCATACGGTATAATCCGGACACTGCGGCGACAGGGTTATGACCCGAAGCCCTTTATAATCGGGGTCGGCAGTAAAATATTTCGGAAGTCCGACCTTGTTCACTATCGACAGATCCTCGCCGCGCTCTCCGGCTCCGTGAAGGAATACTATCATCGGAAGGGATTCCTTTTCCGGATCGAATCCGGTCGGTGTTGTGACAGTCGCTCCGAAATTGACCTCGGAGCTCATTCTTTCGCTGATTTCAACTATCATAATAATGTCCTCGCATTTGTTTCGGATCGATATCCTGCCTGTAATACGGCACGGGAGCCGACTGCCGTTTTCACGTCATGCCGGCTCTCCGGTTTGCCTGTTATAGTTACGGAATCTGCGCGAGCTTTGCCGCGTCGTATGTCACGGGATACTTTTTCTCAAGATCCTTCAGTTCCTTGTCGTACTGTTCGCTCTTGAGGTTATTCTCGGCGGTCAGCTTCCATGCGATCTTGCCGTCGCCGACGAAGTACATGACGTGCTGTCCGTATGTCGTTTCAACGATATCGGTATCGCCGGGCTTTCTCGACTCGTCATAGATCCAGTCGTTGAACGCCGCGACCATCGTATCCTTTTCAACATTCTCGTAAAGACCGCCCTTGTCGGCATTGGAGTCGTTCGTGTACTCCTTTGCGAGTGCGGAGAAGGAGTCCTCCGTCATATCGCCCTTTTTGTATGTGGCAAGGATCTCTTCAGCTTTCTTTTTGGCAGCGGCTTTGTCGGCATAGTCGCCGTAATTGCCGATTCCGAAAAGAATGTGCCTTACGTTCTTCGTGGCATATTCGTCCTTATAGAAGGTCTTTGTGAGGTAATAAACGGAGTATCCGGTGACGGTGTCGCCGTCCTTTGTCTCGATCACCGTGACGTCGCCGACCTTTCTGTCCTTCTCATCGACCCACTTGGTAAGGTCTTTGTCCTTCTCATAGGCCGCGCCTTCCTTGATATAGCTCTTGGTGTAGTCCTTCTCTTCCTTATCGGAGGTGCCGCTTCCGCTGGCTGCGGAGGTTCCGGTCTCGTTCTTCTTTTCTTCCTCTTCCTTAGCCTTTTCCATCTCGGTTATAAGCTCAAGGAATGACTTGTCGTCGGTGATCTTGCCCTTCAGCTCGTCTGCCTTTGCCTTTGCCTCTTCAAGAGCCTTCTTCTTCTCGGCATCGGTGGCATCGCTCTTTGCATCGGGCTTGAAGGTGTAGTAGATATAGTCAAACTTTAAGAACTTATCGGGGTTGTCGTCTGCGTATTTCTCTATCTGCGCATCGGTGTAGGTATACGAATCGGTGAGCTCGGTATAGTACTTGGAAGCGAGATACTGAAGCTCCATGCACTTTCTTACCGCGCTTTCGGTAACACCGGTAACATAGTATGAGGCAAGGTATTTATTGACGCTTGCAAATCCGTTGGTTGCGGCGGCTTCCTTTATCGACTTCATTGTGTCGTCGATCTCCTTAAGCTCCTTTTCCTCAAGCTTAAGACCCTTTTCCTGAGCGGTTGACGCAAGTGCAACAAGCTCGTTTACCTGGTTCTTTGCCACGTTCATGAAATAGGCGAACCATGTCATGTTGTCACTTCCGGTAATGTTCTGGCTCTTGAGGCTCTTTGAGGTATCAAGTCCCAGATACGACAGATAGTAATAGTTGTTCTGTACATAGCTCTTATACTGTCCGTACATGAAGTATGCCATCATTGCGTTGTCGATCTCGTACTTTTCGGAGGTGCCGGAAACCGTCTTTTCAAGCTTCGGCGCCTTGCTGAGCGACACCGCCACGATTCCGATCACAAGTCCGATAACGATCGCAATCGACGCTGTCATCGTCACGTATTTCTTGATTTTTGCTTTTTTCTCCTGCTGTCTGATAAGCTGCATCTTGGAGAGCTTCACACCGTTTCCGGCTGTGGCGGACGGCTTGTCCGCTATCCTGAGCTCTCTGTTGCGATTGCCCTTGCCCATTTTTTGCTCCGTTCCCCGGCGAATTGTCAAATAATATTTTCGTTATGCCGCACTCGTCGGCGCACGGCAGATAATCGCTTCCGGAAACACGTCAGGAAGCCGGCTGAAACTACAACCGTCAAGTAAATAATATTTTATCACAAAACCGGGGATTAGTCAATAACAAAAAGCCGCCAAATCATCGCGCTGCCGGAGAATTCAATATTAGTAGGCAGTTTATTTACTGTTTTTTTACAATCCGCGCCTGCGGAAACGGCTCGCAAAGGAATTTATCCCCTTTTCCCGCACGGAACGGCAAGAAACAGGCACACCTCTCCGCCGCCGCTCACACCGACGGTGACATTAAAATCCCCGCAGGGAAACTCCGCCGTATATATCCCGCCGAGGAAGGACACGACAGGATCACCGGAGGGCTGATATCCGTTTTTTACCGAAAATTCCCGCGCCGCCGGAATAATATCCGTCTCCTCCGGGACACCGTATGCCGCGCTTCTCCGGCAGATCACCGCGCGTATGAGCCGTCCTGTGGCGGAGCAGTACTCTGCATACGACGACGCGGTTCTGAAGCCGAAAACCGTCACTCCGTCGGCGCTGTACGAATACTCCCGCAGTCTTGCCGGGGAACCCAGAAGTGTATCGGCGGCTTTTCTCGCGTCTCCGCGTCCGCCGTCGTCATATTTTTCCGGCAGAACCGAGGCGGGCGCGGCGTCAGCCTCCGGATATGCGGGGAACTCCGGCATATTCCCCGAAAGCGCCGCAGTCCTTGAACAGGAGAGAAGCACGAGAAGCTCCCCGCAGTATTTTTCTGCACGCTCTCCCGCCGCCCGGTCGGTCTCCGACGCCGAAATGTCGGCGCAGAATCTCTGCACCGCAAGCTCCGAGCCCTCGGAAAGCGGCAGATACGCGGCACAGAACGATATCCTCTCTGCCGTCTCCGCTCCCTGCCGCTCCCGGTAAGAAACAAGAAGCGAGATCATCATCTCATACGACCGCGACAGCATCCCGCGGCGGCAGCTTGCGTATTCGTTGCCGACCATGAAGTACCTCACCGCAAAAAACGCCGCGGTAAGCGTAAGTATCCCCACCGCCGCAGTGCCCGCAAAGAGCTTTATCCCGTGTTTTTTCATGATATGCCTCCGCAGCTTCGGAAAAATATCAAATAACGCTTTACAATGCCGCGTTTTTCTGATATAATTTCTGTAATGAGTATTATGGATATAGTGTTTGCACTTCCCCCATAATTTATTTCGACAACTCAAAAAATCGCACCCTTCCCATAACCCCAAAAAAATCTGTTTTTATTCTTCTTTCTCCCTTCTTTCTTCTCAAGAAAGAAGGCGGGGCTTGGGGCAGCGCCCCAAAATAATAAATCTAAGGTGATACCATTGAAACTGATAATTGCAATAGTCAATAACGACGACGCGCACGCGGTCAATTCAAGCCTCAGCAGGGCGGGGTTCTATGTCACAAAGCTGGCATCGACCGGCGGATATCTCATGACCGGGAACTCGACGTTTCTGATGGGAGTGGAGGACGGCGACATCGACCGCGCGGTTGAGGTGATAAAGAACAATTCAAAAAAGCGGGTGCAGAATATCCCGTCCGATATGCCCCGCCGCGACGCGGGAGGCGCACAGCCGGCAAGAACCGTCACCGTCGGCGGTGCAACCGTGTTCGTGCTGAATATCGAAGAATGCAGACGGCTGTAACGGACGCGGTGATAAAAGCCAATCCCAAGGCTTTCGGCGGCATATACGGAAACGACGGAATAAAGGCTGCGCTCATCGGCTTTACCGAAAAAAACGCATTTCCGAACTCGCTGATAATCTCCGGCAAACCGGGAAGCGGAAAAACCGCCTTCGCAAAGACCGCCGCAATGGCAATAGCCTGCCGCGAAAAGCTCCGCCCCTGCCTTGAGTGCGAGGCGTGCCGGAAGATAGCTGCCGGGATCTCTCCCGACGTCATTTTCATCGGCGCGCAGAAGGACAGAAAAACCATCGGCGTCGAAGCCGTCCGCGATATAAAAGCCACCGCATATATCGCTCCGAATGACCTTGACGTAAAGTGCTATATCATAAAAGATGCCGACACCATGACCCCGCAGGCTCAGAACGCGCTTCTTAAACTGTTTGAGGAACCGCCCTCAGGGGTATATTTCATACTGCTCTGCACCTCCTCCGCAGCACTTCTTCCGACAGTCCGGTCAAGGGCTCCGGAGATCAGAACCACGGGCTTCGGCGAGGAAGAGCTTGAAGCCCTCCTCACCTCAGACAGCCCGGAGGCGGCGGCTATGGCAGGAAGCGACCGCGACTCCTTTCTCCGGATCCTTAAAATGGCTGACGGGAGCTACGGCGCGGCTCTCTCGCTGATAAAAAGCACTGACAAAAAGCTGTTTTCCGGTTTTTCCTCAGCCGACGGCGCAATAAAGGCTCTCTGCGGGACAGACCGCGCGGATTTTCTGCTTGCGGTGACATCCGGGGCGTCGTCGAGGGAAAACCTGACGCGGCTGTTTTCAATGATGGCATCGGCATTCCGCGACATGACGGCGGTAAGGCGCTCCGCGGGAAAGCCCGACCTTCTGTTCTACTCCGACACTGAGTCGGCAAAGGAAGCGGGAGGACACTTCACGCTCAAGAGCCTGCTTGATATCTTCTCCGTCCTTGCAGAGGCGCAGGGGCAGCTCTCCGATACAAACGTAAATATTCAGACTGCGGCAACGGTCTTTGCCGACAGGATATGGGGCTGTAAATAAGCCGCGACCCGCGCACCCGGCGCGTTTTTCCGGGAAAGAACAGCGAACAGGACACTGATATGGACAACGAAATCATACAGAACAACGAACCGGCACCCGAGGAAAAGACGGAGAACACCGAAAAAGCATCAAACGGTGGCATAAGCCGCCCTGACGGAGCAAAGCGCCGCAAGAAAAACCGCCAGAAAAAGAAAAATGCCGCCGAAAAGGCTCCCGAAAACGGGGATATCCCCTCAGACGAGCCTCCGGCAAAGCCCAAGGACAAACCGGAGCGCCGCGACAGAAAGCCGCGCACCCAGTCGGTCGGAGACGACATGACCGCGCCCGATCCGCAGTCTCAGGAATCGCTTCAGGAGACCGAACCGGAGACATTCTATGAGGTCGTCGGGGTCAGGTTCAAGCAGAACGGAAAGGTGTATTATTTTGACCCGTCCGGCATGAGCTTCCGGCGCGACGACCATATCATCGTTGATACCTCAAGGGGCATTGAATACGGCTTTGTCTCGATGGCGAACCGGGACGTCCCGGCGTGCGAGGTCGTTCTCCCACTCCGCAAGGCAATAAGGGCAGCCACGCCCGACGACGAACAGAGATACGAGGCAAATCTTGAAAAAGAAACCGAGGCATATAACCTCTGCCTTTCAAAGATCGAGGAACACCGGCTTGATATGAAGCTGGTCGATGTCGAGTACACCTTTGACAACTCAAAGCTGCTCTTCTACTTCACCGCCGAGGGGAGAGTCGATTTCAGAGAGCTTGTCAAGGACCTTGCTTCGGTTTTCAGGACAAGGATCGAGCTGCGTCAGATAGGCATCCGCGACGAAGCCAAGCTGATGGGCGGTCTCGGAGTCTGCGGACGCCCGTTCTGCTGCGCCAGCTTCCTTCCGGACTTCGTTCAGGTATCGATTAAGATGGCCAAGGAACAGAATCTGTCTCTCAACTCCGCGAAGATCTCCGGCGCGTGCGGAAGGCTTATGTGCTGCCTGCGCTATGAGTACGACACATATTCCGAGGAGATCGCAAAGACCCCGAAGGTCGATTCCGTCGTCGATACCCCGGACGGCGAGGGTGTTGTCGTCGAAACGTCGCCTCTTGCGGGACTGTGCAAGGTTTCGCTTACAAAGAATCCGGCAAGCATCCAGCTCTACCATCGCGACGACCTTAAGGTCAAGGGAAGCGCAAAGGGCAGAAAGAATCCTCCGCCCCAGACCGCTCAGCCCAAAGACGGGAATACAAAATCCTGAATTGTCCGCTGAGCCGGATATTTCACGAAAACAAAAAGATAAATCATCTGTAAATTTTCAAAAACCGTTGATTTATCGGCAAAACTGTGCTATAATGCACTTATAAATATCAGAAAGGATGGGTTCACAACAATGGCATATAAAATCAGTGACGAGTGCATCGCCTGCGGCGCCTGCGCAGAAGAATGTCCCGTAAGCTGCATCTCCGAGAAAGACGGAAAGTACGTTATCAACGCTGACGAGTGCGTCGAGTGCGGCTCCTGCGCTAACGTATGTCCCGTCGGAGCACCGGCTGAGGAATAATCGCAAAAACAGAAAACAGCTTCCGGAGTGTCGGGAGCTGTTTTTTGCCTTAAAAGGTCCGGCGGGATCAGATGTCGCCTTTTTCTCTCATATCGAGAAATATCCTCGCCGCAAGCGGGGATTTCGTTATCGGGTGGATCATGTCCTTCTCGCTGATATCGCCGCTTTTTACAAGATATGTGCGCTCCGACGCGGTGCAGAAATCGCTCTGAGCCTTCTGAATGCCGAGCCAGCCGGGGCAGTCCCTTGTGTCGGCTATCTGAACAATGCGGAACGGAAGCGCGCCGTCGCGACAGTCCTTCCTGATATTCTCAACAAGCAGGCGCAGGAACTCCGGATATATCGCCGCCTCGTCGGGAGAGGTGTTGCTCTCGCCCTGATACCACACGGCGTTGCCGAAGGAGTACGGCATTATCGCCTTCATTGCATACCGGTACATGAACCCCGGAGTGTTCCACGGGTAATCGGCGTGGTCGGAGAACAGCTTTTCCTTTGGCAGGCGCAGCTCCGGAACGTCGGTCAGGCTTTCCGGGATCCAGCTTTCGATAACGCTTGCGCCCTGACAGCAGACGACGGCGCCGACATACGGGATCCCCGCGCACCGCGCCTCCCTGACCGTGAGGTATGCAAGCGCCGACCAGAAGCCAGCATTCTCTCTGCCGCACTTCACCCAGCCGTTGTCGGGTGTGATCCTGTCTCCTGCCTCCGGGCGCGGGCAGACGTATATCCTCGCACAGCCGTCGTCTGCATACCCGCATTCCGGAACATTCGATTCCTCAAGCCGGAACTGTATGTTCGACTGACCGGCGAAAAGGATCACCTCGCCGACAACGATGTCGGTTATGACCTCCCTCCGCCCGTCAAGGTCAAGCTCCATCTCATACGGTCCTCCGTAAGAAAGCGGCGGAAATTCGATCACCCATTCCCCGCCGTGCGATTCAAGGCTTCTCTCCGCTCCCATAAAGCGTGCGGTGACATATCCCGCTCCGCTTCCGTGAACAAAGACCGGTTTTCCCGCCTGAACCACCATTCCGTTTCTGATTATCGGTGAAAGCTTCATCTCTTCATCCCCTTTGTAAGCATATGCGTCATTATTATACCCCGGCAGACCTTCCGCGTCATGGGCTGAATGTCCAATATTCATAGGCTGCGGGCAGGAAAAGAAAAACCGGGCAAGCGCACATCAGCGCCGCCCGAAAAAAAGCGGGTCACATATTGCTCTCGACGTACTCAACAATGTCACTGACCGTCACAAGCTCCTCGATATCTTCGTCAGGAACGGTGATCCCGAAGCTGTCTTCCATAGCCATAAGCATTTCGACAACGTCAAGCGAATCGGCTCCGAGGTCCTCCATAATTTTTGTATGCTCGTCGATCATGTCAGTATCTATCTGAAGCTGACGTGCAATTATTTCAACAACCTTGTCGTACATAGTTTTTTCCGATAAATTCCGGCTTCTGCCGCGTGTGCCTTTCCCCTGTCACCGTCATCGTGACGGCAGGTAATATTATTTCTGAAAACAAACATATAGATTATATCATATAAATCCGAAAATGCAAGAGGTATTTTGTCCGAAACTGTATTTTTTTCGAGAAATCCGCGATACTCTTAATGACAGTCAGGCAAAAACCGACCTTCACGGCGCGGAATACCGTGTCAGCCGGTTTTTTATTGACTTTCAGCGCATTTTACTGCGGCTTATAGCTGTCCTTGAGGGTAACTGTGCGGATGAACACGCCGGGGTTCTTTGAATCGGGGGTGAAATAGCCGGTGCGGACGAACTGGAATCTCTCTCCCGGCTTTGCATCGGCAAGCGACGGCTCGATGCGGCAGCCGGTCAGCTTCTTAACCGATTCGCGGTTGAGATAGTCGTCGTAGGTCTTGTCCTCCGGGATGTCTCCGGTGTTCGCTATAGTGAACAGCTTGTCATAAAGCATGACGGCGGCTTCCTTTGAATGATCTGCAGAGAGCCAGTGAACCGTGCCCTTTACCTTTCTGCCGTCCGCGGGATTGCCGTTTCCGGTCTCAAGATCGGCGGTACAGCGAAGCTCGGTCACGTTTCCGTCGGCGTCCTTCACGATCTCATTCAGCTTTACGATATAGGCGCCCATAAGACGCACCTCTCCGCCGGGCTTGAGGCGGTGGAACTTTGGCGGCGGGACCTCGGCAAAGTCCTCGCGGTCGATGTAAAGCTCTCTTGTGAACGGAACCTCTCTCGTTCCTGCCTCCGGGTCGTTCGGATTGTTTGCGACGGGGAAGTATTCGACCTTTCCCTCCGGGTAATTGGTGACTGTCACCTTCACCGGGTCAAGGACGGCAATGCGGCGCTGTGCCGTCATGTTGAGCTCGTCCCTGATGCAGTGGTCAAGCAGCTCGATATCGACGATGCTGTACGCCTTTGCGACTCCGGCACGGCGGACGAAATCGAATATAGCCGACGGAGTGAAGCCCCGGCGGCGCAGGCCGCAGATGGTGGGCATTCTGGGGTCGTCCCAGCCGTCGACCAGCTTTTCCTCCACAAGCTTGCGCAGATAGCGCTTGCTCATGACGGTGTAGGTGACGTTCAGACGCGCGAATTCCCTCTGCTTGGGCTTCGGCGTGAAGTCGATGACATTGTCGATGACCCACTCGTAAAGCGGGCGGTGATTCTCGAATTCAAGCGAGCAGAGCGAATAGGTTATCCCCTCAAGCGCGTCCTGAATCGGGTGTGCGAAATCATAGAGCGGATATATGCACCACTTGTCGCCCTGACGGTGATGCGAGGTGTGAACGATGCGGTAGATAGCCGGGTCGCGCAGGTTCATGTTCGGCGACGCCATGTCGATCTTCGCGCGGAGCGTGCGGCTTCCGTCCGGGAATTCGCCGTTCTTCATGCGCTCAAACAGGTCAAGGTTCTCCCGGACGCTCCTGTCGCGGTAGGGGCTGTTTTTTCCGGGCTCGGTAAGCGTGCCGCGGTACTCCTTCATCTCCTCTGCCGAGAGGTCGCAGACGTATGCCTTTCCGGCTTTTATCAGCTTAACGGCATACTCATAGCACTTGTCAAAATAGTCCGACCCGTAGAAAACGCCGCCGTTCGGCACCGCGCCGAGCCAGATGAGGTCGTTGTATATCGACTCGACATACTCGTTATCCTCTTTCGCGGGATTCGTGTCGTCGTAACGGAGATTGAACTTCCCGCCGTATTTCATCGCTGTGGAATAATTGATATATATCGCCTTTGCCGAGCCGATGTGGAGATATCCGTTCGGCTCCGGGGGAAACCGGGTGTGAACGACGGTATTGTACCCCGCAGCAAGGTCAGCGTCGATTATTTCGTGAATGAAGTTGCTTTCGGTTCTGAAATTGTTTTCTTCCATGTTTCAGCGGTTCCTTTCGTTATTGTCCGTGCCGTCGGCTGCCGGTCATATGAGCATAGCGCGGAGCCTTGCCTCCGTGCGCTCTTTTCCGAGGATGTGCATGACGGTATAGAGGTCGGGGGAATTCATCTTCCCGGTAACGGCGACGCGGATGAACATACTCACGTCGGCAACGCTTCCTTTGAACGCCTGCGGGTCGGCTTTGTACTCCTTCATGTCGGCGGCATAGCCGAGGGCTGCGGCGATCCTCTTGATCTTTTCGAACCAGACGTTCATATCGTCACCCTCGTCGTAGGAATCAAGGAAGCCGGCAAGCACGGCATTCACGTCCTCCCGTGAGAAGCTGTCCGGAATGCTGTCGGTGACGGCGAAATACCTGTCGTAGAAGAAGCCCATATACGGCTTTGCATCGCTCCAGACAGCAAGATCCTTTCTCGGCTTCTTTCCGCCCCTGCCTATCGCAAGGATCGATTTTGTATACTCCGGGTCGCGGGTAAGCTCCGCGGCAAATTCCGGGTCGAACTCCGCCGCCCAGCCTGTCAGCCCGTCATATACCTGCTCTGCGGTCATTCCCGAAAGAATATTTCTTGACACGTCGTTCAGCTTTCCGAAATCGAACAGACAGCCGGAGACCGACATTTTCTTTATGCTGAACGGGAAATCGCGGTAGTTTTTGTCGGGATTCTGCATATGCCACTCCTCGTAATTGGAGTTGAGCAGAGTCATGACATACTCGCAGACCGCCTCCGGGGAGTAGCCCATGCGGGTGTAATCGTCCATATTCGCGCCCATATCGCGCTTCGAGAGCTTTTTCTTGTTGCCGTTCTCATCGAGGTGCATTATCTGCGCGATGTGCATATATTTCGGGAGCCTGAAGCCGAGATAACGGAAGAGCTGCACGTGCTTCGGCAGGCTGGGGAGCCATTCTTCGCCCCGGATGACGTGGGTCGTGCCCATAAGGTGGTCGTCAACGGCGTGGGCAAAGTGATAGGTCGGGATACCGTCGGACTTCAGAAGGACAAAATCCTCGTCGTTCTCCGGGAATTCAAGCGCGCCGCGGACAAGGTCGGATGCCTTTACCGTTCTCTTCCCGTCCCCGTCGGCAAGGATACGCAGGACGAATCTGTCCCCGGCTTCAAGGTGTGCTTTTACCTCATCGACCGTGAAATTCCGCTGGGCAAGCATCTCCGCCTTCTGTTCCGCGGCGGCTTCCTCTGTCCAGACCCTGTTCTTTACCTCCGCCTTCTTGTCGGCGGCGTTGAGTGCGTCAAGCTCCTCTGCCGTGGTGAATACCGGGTATGCCTTTCCCTCCGAAACAAGTCTCTTTGCGTAAACACGGTAGATATCGCGCCGGAGGCTCTGCCTGTACGGTCCGTAAGCGCCCCTGTCGGTGATCTTTCCGTCGTCTCCGATAACGGCGCCCTCGTCAAATTCTATCCCGTAACGGGCAAGCGTCTTTATAAGCCCCTCCGCCGCGCCGGGAACCTCGCGCTTTGCGTCGGTGTCCTCGATCCTGAGGAAGAACACGCCGCCCGACTGGTGGGCAAGCCGCTCACCCGTCATTGAGGGGAAAAGCCCTCCGAAATGCACGAACCCCGTCGGGCTGGGTGCGAATCTTGTCACCTTCGCCCCCTCCGGAAGGTCCCGCTTCGGATAGCGCAGCTCAAGCTCTTCGGGAGTTTCCTTCACGTCGGGAAAGAGAAGCTCCGCAAGATAACTGAAGTCCATTTTCAAAAATCCTTTCGTTGTCCTGTATCGTTCACTGTAAGTACAGATTATATTCTTTTTCGTGTGAAAGCGTCGTTGACGGCCCGTGACCGGGGAGTATCTTATAGTCACCCTCAAGCGCTTTGAGTTTTTCCAGCGATTTCATGATCGTGCCGTAATCTCCGCCGGGAAAGTCGTATCTGCCGATGCTCTCGCGGAAAAGCGTGTCGCCGCTTATTACGGTGTCTCCCGTGACAAGGCACATAGACCCCGGAGTGTGTCCCGGCGTGTGCATGACGGTGAGTCTTCCGTCGCCGACGGTTATAACGTCTCCGTCTGAAAGCAGAACCTCAGCCGGCTCCGGCGGAACGTCGATGTCCGCATAGCGGTGAAGCAGGTTTTTATTGCAGTCGGCAAGCAGCCCCGCCTCGTCCTTATAAATAAGCAGCGGCGCGCCGGTCAGCCTTCTCAGCTCCTCAAGTGCAAGCATATGGTCGAAATGCGCATGGGTCAGAATGATCTTTTCGACGGTCAGCCCCTTCGACTCCACGGCGGAGGTTATCTTTTCGATGTCCGCGCCGGGGTCAACGACCGCGCATTTTCCCGAGCCGCCGTCGATGATATAGCAGTTCGTACCCATCGTGCCGACCGTGTATTTGTATATTTTCATTGCCGTACTCCTCCGGAAACGGGACGTGAAATATGATAATATGTTATTATATCACATATTCCCGCTTTTGTCCATATTTATCGGCCGTCAAAAAGCGATTTTACGGCATCGATGACAACATTTGCGCCGCGCTCGGCAGCCATTTTCGCAAAGGTGGGATAATCGGTCTGCGCGTCCTCGTCCCCGCCGTCGGAAATTGCCCTCATGACGCAGCAGGGGGTGCCGTTTATATAGCAGACCTGAGCGATCGCCGCGCCCTCCATCTCGCAGGCAGACGCGCCGAAAAGGTCGGATATCCGCTTCCTGTCACCGGAATCGCAGACAAATCTGTCCCCGGAGGCGACCGTCCCGGAAATGCAGTTCGCCCCGCTCTTCTCTGCGGCCGAAAGAAGCACCTCCGAAAATCCCGCGTCGCACGGGAAGTAAACAATATTTATCCCGGATATCATACCGACCGGGTCGCCGAGCGCCGAGGTGTCCATGTCGTGCTGAACCGTCCGTCCGGCAACGATTATGTCGCCTATCGACAGACGGTCGGTCAGCGTCCCGGCAACTCCGGTGTTGATTATCACGTCGGGTGAATACTCAAGTATCATCGTCTGAGCGCAGACCGCGGCAAAGACCTTTCCGATGCCGCAGACGGCGACAGCGCACCTCACCCCGGAAATCTCTCCGGAGGTGAAGACCATCCCGCTGATTATCTTCACCGACGTGTTGTCCATCGCCGAGATTATCCTCTCTGCCTCTGTTTTCATCGCGGCAATTATGCCGACTGTTTTTGTTTTTCCGGTCATATCCTCAGTCACTCCGCATATCTGAAATCGTTTTCCCGCGACTCAAGCACGGAAAGATACCGTGCGCACTCTTTTTTTGCGCTCTGAAGGTCAAGCTCGCGGTAATTCCCGCATTCCTTCCTTGCCGCGCCGAAAACCGCGCCCTCATACGACACCGTATCTGCAAGAGCCTTTTTCAGCGCAGAGAGCACCTCCTCCGGTCTGCGGCCGCGGACAAGCAGATAAAACCCCGTCCGGCATCCCATCGGGCCGAAATATATGACCTCCCCGCCGATCTCCGAGTTGCGCAGAAACGTCGCAAGCATATGCTCGACGGTGTGCATGGTCAGATTGTCCATGTAATCTCCGGCATTCGGCTTCCTCGTGCGCAGGTCATAGGTGACAATGTCACCGTCGATGCGCGAAATGTATATTCCCGGCTCAATAAGGTCATGATCGACCGAAAAGCTTGCAATCCTGTCCATAAAACAGACTCCCCGAATCTTATTCCCGTCCTGAAGAAAACCGGACGGCGGAAATATTATACCACCGTAAAGCGGGTTTGTCAAACGGTAAGGAAAAACAGCATTTTGAGGCGGGAAACCGTCGGAATGCCCTCACACCGCTCCGAGACGGACGAAATAATGCACCGCAAGTGCCGACCAGCCGTGGCACAGGCTGCCCGCGCCGCCGAAATCTTCAGCCCCAAGCTCCGTCTCCCAGAACGTCGTGGCTCCGGCATCAAGCATTTTCCCGCATTTTCTCCGGATATCGGCAAGCACAAAGTCAGAATACCTTCCGTCGGCGGCAAGCAGCGCGTCGTACAGGAACGTCACCATCGAAAGCGACACCGGGATCATGCTCTTTCCGGAAGCAAGCCTTTCGGGAAACCGGCTGTCGCCGAGCCCGCACAGCATCGCAAGCGCATTACCGAGAACCGAATACCGGCCGTCAACCGTTGACATCCTGAAAAGCCCGTCCTCCGGGACATAAAACGTCCTTCTGACCGCCTCATTCATCGCGGAACAGTCGGTCTCCGTTCCGAAAAGCCGGCCGCAGAAGCCGAGAGCGTAAATATACATACAGTTCAGTATCAGGTCGTATCGCAGCCTCATGTCCCGGCAGCCCGTCAGATCCCCGATGCTGTCGCTTCCGTCCGTCCACTCATAAAAATTCCAGCACGGCGAAGGAAATACCGGGATCAGCCCGGTTTCATCGACGGCGCCGGCAAAGGTCTGCATTATCCTCCGTATCACCGGTCCGGCAAAATCAAGCACCGACCGGTCGCCGGTCCTTTCGGTATATTCGAAAATCTGGATCGGGTAGACAAGCGAGAAAAACGGTATTTCTATCGGAGAATCGCCCGGTGCGCAGATCGCAAGCAGACCGTCGTCCCGCAGGCTTTGAGCAATAAGACGCAGAGAATGCCGCTGAAACGCGTAGCCGTAAAAGGCATCATAGCCGCACAGCATCTGATTCCGGCTGTCCATCGTGTAAAGTGCCTGCTCTCTCCACGGGCAGTCCTCGTAATGCTCGTGCATACAGCACTCAAGCGTCTTTACCGCCGTATCGTATATTCTCCGGTCGGTATCAGAGGCAAAATCCCGCTTTTTCCTCCGCACCGGCAGCTTTACGGGGCAGAGGGTTATGACCGCCCCCTCAAGCTCCTCCGGATACTCCGCCTCAACCTCAAGATATCTTCCTGCAAGGCGGCGCATGGGATTTACAAATTCGTTCTCACCTGTCTTTGCCGTGTACGTGACGCTGAAATCGCGGTCGTGGATCAGCCGCGCGACGTGACCGTTTCTCAGATGTTCCCCGTAGCTGACGGTAAGCGTCTGCTCACGCTCCGCGCGGTATTTTATGAAAAGATATCCGACGGTCTCCTCACCGAGATCGAAGATCAGACTCCTGCCGCGTGACAGCAAATCCGCCTTTTTCGGCGGCAGCATCCTGAGGTTCGGTATTCCGCGGCTGACGGCGGTTATCCTGCCGGTCACGACCGCCTTTTTATATTTTTCTTCCCTCCCCGCCGCATTGTAAGCATAACCGTAACCGAGCTGGGAGGTTATCCTGCGGCAGCGGCCGGAAATGTAATACGGATTTCTCCTTGCATATACCTCTCCGTCCGACGAGGCAACGGTTTTTCCTTCACACTCCACAGTGAAAGCAAGAAACGCATCGCCGACAATATAAGTAGAAGACCCTTCCCCGAGGTGCCATACGGTGAAGGCAAGTTCATTTTCCCCGGTCACCGCCGCCTGCGATATGTCAAACGTATAATACTCCCGGTGCGACGGAAAATCCGCGCATTCCCCGAACCCGCAGAGCGTTCCGTTAAGAAAGCAGACAAATTTACTGTCCGCAGAGACCTTAAGAGTCAGCTTTCCGACAGCGGCAAGAGTGAATTTACAGAGAAAATCGCGGTAGCTGTCCTTTTCAGCCGTATCCCCGAGCCAGATTCCCGAATGATCAAACATTTTTGTTTTTCCTTTCTCATTTTCCGTCAATGCGGCACTGCCGTAACACGAACATTATAACCGATGACGGCGGCAAATGCAATACCTGTATCCGAGGAAGAACGGCAGGAATCTATAAACTCCTGCCGTTCTGTTATCCGTATCACTTGTTGCTTATATTTGTCGGATACACGGAATTGCTTCCTTTGTACTTATCCAGTGCCGAAAGGTCGCCTCCGTAGGTCCCGCATATCGCCTTTGCCTTTTCCTTGGCGCCGAAGGATTCGCGGTCGAACACACGGAATATCCCGTAGAACACCTCGATATCGTTTATCCCGAGCTTGGTGTTGTCCTCCTCGAGCCGGAACGGGTACAGCGAATCCACGTAGAGCATCCGGTTGTACACCGCATCGTATATCTGCCGCAGATACTCCGCCTGCGCAGCATCGGTCTCCTCGCTTCCTCCGTCGGAGAAGCCGTATTCGGTAAGGTACACCTTCTTGTCGGCATCGCCGTATATCTTCATTATTTCGTAGACCGAATCGTTGTAGCTGACCCAGTTGTCGATATCGAATTTTTCGTTCAGCATATAGCAGTGCCATGCAACGGCTCCGAAATAGTCGTCCGGCTCTGTGCTTCCGTTCCCGAATTCTCCGCTTGTGATGTTCTGATACACCCGCCGCAGGAATTTCCGCATTATCGTAAAGCCTCCCTCCGGTGCAAGTCCGGGGAAGATCACGACGGCGTCGGGGTTTGCCCTGTGTATTCCCGCCGACGCGGCAAAGCACATTTCGGTAACGATCGCCGCTTTTTCGTCAAGGGTGAACTTTTTCCCGTCAGCATAAAAGTTCTTCGGATGCAGGAAGGCATCGGAGTTGAACTCGTTGCCCACCTCCCAGTATTTTATCTCCGGGAATGCCGAGGCAAGGGCATACCATGTCTCCTCATAAAGGGCAATCCATTCGCAGTACTCCGACCCTTCGGTTCTGTCACGGTAGGGTGCGGCGGATCTGTCGGTCACGCCGTACTTTTCCGGCCAGAACCAGTAGTGGCTCATGCCGACGATCTTTGTAATGCCCTTTGCCGTGAGCTTGCTTATCCATTCCTTCTGCTGATTTACCTTTTTCTCACGGGGCTTAAGATCCTTTGTGAGCAGGTTTGTCGCGTGCATCCAGTTTCTCATGCTGTGAACATTCATGATGCTCATCAGGTCGATAAGGCTGTCCATGTTCAGCCCGCGCGATTCCGCACCGGTCATGGGAAAGCATATTCCGTTGAACTCCGGGTCGCCGGTTCTCGGGGGGAGAACATACCCGCCGTCCGTCGTTTCACCGGGCGCCGATGACACATCCGACGACACCGGATTCTCCGGCTTTTTGTCCCCGGTGCAGGCGGCAAGCCCGAATAACGACACGGCTGAGAGCAGGAGTGCCATTATCCTCCGCACGTTTTTCTTTGACATATTTTTCTCCTTTCGCGGCGGGATGTCATTCAGCAGGCTTCAGAACCAGCATCATCGCCGGAGGCGTTTTGTCGTTCGTTCCGCGCGCCTCTTTTCCGACAGTCCTGATAACCGTACCGTCAACGGTCAGGGTGTCGGCTCTCACCGAAACCAGACCGGTTATGTCGCGCATCTCCCCGTCGGACAGAATGTCCTTTGCGTACACCGAGCAGCCGGAAATGTCGCCGTCAAAGGTCAGCGTGAGCTTTCCGAAAATACCGAAAATGCCGATCCTGCCGTCGGATGAGCCGACCTCTGCCGCAACCTCCGCGTTTCCGTTCATTTCGGTGTTGGGGTCAACGGTACGCGGGAACGATCCTATCGAATATGCTCCGGTTATCGGGTTCTTTGATGCCGCGACATACGGAACAATGCCGTTGCTTCCGACGGTGACCGACGGAAGCGTGCAGCCGCGGGACATTACCGCCGGAGCCGTTTCGGTAAGCAGTCTGTCCGCGCATTCAAACCAGCCGGGGAAAAGCTCTTTCTCAAAATAATATGTGTCGGTCAGCATACTGTCGGAGCGGCAATACTCTGCCGATTTCGTGTCAAACACCGGGGAGTACTGCTGCCATCTCAGATACACCTGCATTTCGGTATCATATGACATGATCCCGACGGGAAGCCCGAGAACCGCGCCGATGTATCCCTCCGATTCAACGTTGGCACTGCACGCCGCCGAAGAATTCCGCGCAAGCTGAAGCACCTGATCGGTTCTGCCGAGAGCACACACCGTTTCAAACGGCGCACTGAGGTCGTATATTCTTATAACCCCTCCGAGAGCCGTCAGCGCCTTTATCGCCTTTTCGCGCTCCGTGAGGAACTTGCTGTCGGGGTTGGATTCAGTAAACGGAACCTGCGTATATGCGTGCTCAACGGTAAGTCCCGGGGCATATTCGGCGCATACCTCCGTCATCATCCTGCGGTACTCCGTATCGGTCTGGTGTTTTCCCCAGTCGACCTTCCAGTAGAGTATTCCCGCCTCGCTGCTCATGCGGGCGCGCCCGATCCAGTAGCTTCTTGCCTCCTCCGCGCTTGTCCATCCCTCTCCGGGGATCTGCGGCGAGACCCACAGCCCAAGTCCCGCATAGCCGAGCTCCTTTGTCATACGGCTCATTTCGTTCAGCCTCTCCTGAGCCGTTGAGCCGAGCGAACCGAATTTGACCGGGTCAGGCTCCATTGAGCCGAATTCCGAACGCGAGCCGTCAGCGGACGTCCCGATCGGAACATCCCACCCGTCGTCTATCAGAAAGATAAGCCCGGAGCGGTATTTTTCGGGAATTATATGATAATATGCCGTTGTGCCGAAAAGGCTCTGCGCCGTCAGAGCATCGCGCATACCGGAATTTCCGGAGCCTGAAAGCCCCATCTTTGATGCCGCATATGCCTGTCTGCCCCATGTACAGAGGTAGCTGAGCGGCTTTTGTTCACTGATCACTGTCGGATCCTCACTTTCAGTCGGTTTTTCGTATCTGTTCAGCTGACCGGTCTTTCCGCCGAAGAAATCGCATACTGCGGCAGCCTTGCTTTTCGGGATAAAACCGCTTTTTCCCTTTACCGAAAACAGCCCGTAGCATCTTTCGGCAGCCGCGGTATCGTCACTTCCCTCAAGCATTCTGTAAACGAACACGGAATCGATATAATCCTTCCCCTTCATGGCTTCAAGCGCCTGTTTCAGGATATCCGCCTGCTTTACGTCGATTTTTTCGTTTCCCGAATCGCTGAAACCGAATCCGGTGACAAGTATCTTCTTTTCCCCGTCACCGTAATCGTTCATAACGCCGCGGACGTTTTCGCATACATCCGTCCATGACCTGACATCGAATTTCCCCGCTTCCGTGCGGCACTGAAGAGCGACCGCGCCGAAATAATCGTCAGGATCGGTGCTTCCGTTTCCGTACTGTCCGCTTCCAATGCTTCTGTAAACCTTTTTCAGCAGCTTTTTGGCGTCATCGGAGCCTGCATCGGTGAGAATTCCGGGGAACACCGCGACAGCATCGGGATTTGCGCTGTGTATGCCCTTTGAGGCTGCATAGCACATCTCGGTAATGATCTCGATTTTACTGTCGCTCCCGAAAGCCTTACCGGAGGTCAGATATCCGTCGGGATGGAGATATCCGTCGCTGTTGAGCGCGCTTCCCATCTCCCAGTAATGTATCTCCGGGAACAGAGATGCAAGAGTTCTCCATGATTCCTCATAAAGCGCAAGCCATTTTCTGAAATCCGAATCGTCGGCACCGCTCCATGCGGGGGCGGCATATCTGTCGGTGATACCGCTCTCCTCGGTATGGAACCAGCCACAGCTGACGGCAATTATCTTTGTGATGCCGCTCTCCGAGAGCCTGCTTATCCACGATTTCTGAAGGGCAAGCTGTTTTTCATTCGCCGTTACAGGATCGGTCAGGACTGTTGTCATGTTGACGGTATTCCTCACGGCGCCGGTATTCATTATCCCGAGCAGGTCGGCTATCCTGTCGGTATCGAGCCTTCTGCCGTTTGCGGAGGAAATGCTGATATCTATCCCGTTGAAGCCGTTCTCCGGCTCGACGTATTCATGCTTTCCCGCCGTGCCGCCGGAGCCTCCCCAGGTGCTTCCGCTTTCACTGCCTTCGCCTTTCCCTCCGCAGGAACCGAGAAGCTGGGAAAGGCACATAAGAGCAGCCAAAACCGCCGTCAGTGTCCTGTTTGTTCTGTTTTTCATACTACCCTCCGTTATTATCTGCCTTCAATGTGCAGTGAAGCCATATACTCTCCGCTGACCGGAAGCCATGCGCCGAATTCGGTTTCCCTGCTCCAGCTCCGACCGGCTGACGAATAGTCGCACAACACAGTCTCCCCTGAAACGGCATCCGGAATGACAAGCGTTTTCCGGTAACCGGGAGTCGTGATGAGTCGGCTTACGATCCTGCCGTCGGCTCCGCACACCGGGGCGAAGGGCTGCCGGATGTCGTCCTTTGTCAGCCCGCGCTCCGCCGCAAGCACTATGGGACCGGAAAGCAGGCAGATGCGCCTTCGTGCGTCCGCGGTCTGATGCTCCTCCGTCGGGATCGTGCCGCCGGTCGCCCAGTCGATATTATGGATCACCGTCGTTTCATACACCGGCGCCGGAACAAGCCGCACCGACATATCGAATTCCACCGAGACAGTGTCGCCGTTCTCCCAGTCACGGACAATATCGGTTATGCCGTCCGCCGCCGGGCAGCTTTCACCGCATACGGTTATCTTTGCGCCCGACCCGTGCGGTATCCGGAGAGAGAGCCGGAAATTCTCTTTTCTGTCCGCGCCTATAACGATTCCGACCCTGCCGTCACCGAACGGATATCTGCTGTCAATGCTCAGACGGAGCCGGGAGCCGGAGGGAGAGACGGTATTTATCTCCCCGCTCTCGAAGAAGCAGACAAGAATGCCGTCCTTCTCCCGCATTGCCTGCAGTCCGGCAAATATTCCGGCTCCCGCCGCTCCGATACAGGCACAGCAGCCGAAATATCTCCCGTCGGCAAGAACCTGAAGCCCGCCGATCTTTCTTCCCCTCGTCCCGGCGGTAAGGGGACTGTAGCTGTCGAAGGCAAGAAACGTGTCGGTTATCCTTCTCTCCGGCGTGCTTTCCGGCGCCGCCGCGGATCTGTGATGTCCGGTGTTGAGTGCGCCGATATAGGCGTTGTAATACGAGCTTTCAATGCAGTCGGCAAAGACCGGATCGCCGGTGAGCCTGAAGAGCCGGCTGCAGAATTTCATCCACGTAACGGTGACGCAGGTCTCCTGCATTATCTCGTCCTCTCCCGCCTGACGCGACTGCCTTACCGCGGCATGGTCAAAAAGCTCATGCGTGCAGCCGCAGCTTCCGATCACCGTCACGTCCGACGAAATGACCCGGTGCGCGAAATTTATGACCGCCCGCCTGCACCAGTCGGTCTCTGTCACATACCAGTACTCAAGAAGCCCCTCAAAGCAGGACATCATCTCATATGCCTTCGAAACCCCGTATTCATAAGGATCGACCCGGTCCTCAAGCGCGAGCCGGAATATGTCAGCCGCCCTTGAGCCTCCTGTCGACACTATATGTTCCGCGAGCTTCAGATATCTTCCGTTCCCGGTAAGGCGGTAAAGCCGCACGACCGGCTCAAGCACCGATGCCGAATTCATTCCGCCGTAGATGCGCGTCGTTTCGGTGACAGGCAGCTTGTTTTCCTCCCTGTCGCCGAGGCGGTCGCAGAGATAATCGCACTGTCGGCAGAGACACTCCGTTATCTCCTTCGCAAGCTCCGGTTCTTCGCATATCTCAAGAAAATATTCCATTCCGAGCATGACGTATTTTCTTGACCAGATATCCCAGTTTGAAAAATCATGCTCCTGCTCATAGGTCGATATCCTGCCGTTTTTCTCCTGTGTGCTCATCATGTCGCGGACGGTAGCTGACAGCACCCGGTAAAGCTCCCTGTCCCGTGTGTACCGGAAGACCGTGACCGCCCCGCGGAGCATCTTTCCCCAGTACTCACCGCGCCATGCGTTGTCACCGTCATCGGTCCTGACGCGGTATTCGTTCACAAACCCCGCCCAGAGCGAGGCATCGGTAAGCTGTTCCCTTTCGATCCATCGGGCAGCGCTGTCGGCTGTTCCGGTAAGGGAAATGCTCCCCGACGGAAGCATCGCGTATTTCTCCCGTCCGGTTTTATAATCTCTTTCTGTCATTGCAACGATTCCTTTTCCTGATACCGGAAACCGCGACTGCCCGGTGTCGGATAATCGCGGTTTTCTCGGATATCGCCATTCTGTTTTCTGCACCTTTGCCGACCGGCTCCGGAAGCTACCTCGGATACACCGAATTGTCTCCGATATACATATCAAGGCTTTCAACGTCTCCGCCGTAGCACCGGCACAGTGCCTTTGCCTTTTCCTTTGCCCCGAATTCTGACAGGCCGAAGACCCTGAACATACCGTAGTATATCTCGATAGTGCCTCCCCATGAGGCGGCTGTCTCGTCCTCTATAAGCCGGAACGGGTAGATAGAATCGACATATGTCATCCTTGTCCGGCATGCCTCGTATATCTGTGTAAGATACCCGCCCTGCTCGGCATCGGCTGCCTGTTTTCCGCCGTCCGAGAAGCCGAATTCGGTAAGGAACACCCTCTTGTCCCCCTCGCCGTGCTTCTGCATGACCGCATATACGGCGTTGTTGTATCCGACCCATTTCTCTATGTCGAACTTTTTGAAAACATAACAGTGCCATGCAACGGCATCAAAATAGTCGTCGGGGTCGGTGCTTCCGTTCCCGTATTCTCCCGACTCTATGCCGCAGTATACAAGGTCAAGGAATTTCTCCATGACGGTGAAGCCGCCCTCCGGTGCCATTCCGGGGAATATCACCGTTGCGTCCGGATTTGCTTTATGGATCGCTCTTGAGGCGGCAAAGCACATTTCGGTGACGATCTGCGCCTTTTCGTCAAGCGTAAAGGGAGTTTTGGTACTGTAATAATTGCGCGGATGCAGGAAGGAGTCCATGTTGAATTCGTTTCCGATCTCCCAGTAATCGATCTCCGGGAACAGCGACGCCATCGTGTACCACGTCTGCTCATAAACCTCAAGCCATTTTCTGAAATCGGATGCCGGATTGCTGCTCCAATACGGTACGGCACCGTGATCGGAGCAGTCGTACCCCTCCGGCCAGAACCAGTAGTGGCTCATTCCGACTATCTTCGTCACACCGCGTTCACGGAGTGCGGCGATATATTTTTTCTGCCGCTCATACTGCTTCTTGTTGACCTCCGTCGGTCCGTTCAGTATCTCGGTGGCGTGCATCCAGTTCCGGAATGCACCGGCATTCATTGCTCCGACAAGGTCAAACAGCCTGTCGGTGTCAAGCCCTCTCGACTGAGCACCGGGCACGGCAAAGCAGATGCCGTTGAAGCCGTCCTTTGCCGGGACCGGCGGCTTCTCCTCCGATGTTTCGGCGGATGTGCCCTTCGACGTATCGGCAGAGGTGTCATCCGGTTTATCCGTGTCGTTTCCGCCGGTCGGGGCATCGGTCTCCGGGACGGTCGTTCCGGAGGTCTCCGTCTGACGCGGGGCGGTCTCTTCGGCTGTGCTTCCGTTCGTTACGGGTACCGCCGTGCTGTCCTTTGTGTCCAATATTGTTGTACCTGTTTCGCTTGTTTGTCCGGTTCCGGATACAGTGACCGAAAGTTCATCTGACGGGGATGCGGGATGACCTGTACCCGCGCATCCGCAGAGCATCCCCGCCGCGGCAGCAAGTACCGCGGTGCGGAAGCAGATTTGCCGGATGGTCATGCGTTTCATTTGCTTAATTTCCCGAGCTGGCTGACCCAGTCCTCTATCTTCAGAGCAATGCTCTCCTTTTCAGCGGCGATGGAGCTTGCAAAGTCGGGCTGACCGCTGAAAATGCTGTTCCCGATCTTCCACGCAAGGTCGGGGTTCCAGCCGTAGAAGTAGGCGATATCGACGCCTCTTGAATTACTGATGATGTCAAGCATCTCGCGGTCTTCGTCGTTATTGAGTCCGCGGAACAGCGTCTGGTTATAGTATTCGGGAAGAACGCCGGTGTAACCGAGATATGTCATTGCGTCGATTACGGTTCCGATCTCCTCCGGATTTTTGCAGGTGGTCGGAACGGTGAATACAAGCAGATTTTCGACTATGGGAGTGTAATACTCCTTCTGGTTTGCGTCGTACTTGGGAAGCGGAACGATGCCGTATTCGGTCTCATAGCCCTTCTGCTTGAGGAAGCGTCCGGTCTTTATCTCCGCGCCGAGGAAAACGGCTCTGTCGTTCACGAAGGGATACATATAACCCGCGCCGTCCTTGCCCAGCTCCTCGCTTGAAGCGCGGAGGTTGCCCTCATACGAAAGGAAATCCATCAGCTTCGTCGCAACGTTGATAAAGCGTTCGCTGTCTGCCGCCGCGAAATAGAACTTACCGTCGCTGTCCTCTTTGACATAGCGTTCGCCGGAGGCATATATCAGCTTGTCGGTAAGATTTGGGTGAGCCGAAATGCCGTAAAGCTGGTCGCCGTCTCCCGTTCCCCATTCAAATGACGGGGAGGAATTGACATTTGCAACCGAACGGCAGGTACTCATTAACACATCAAGCGTCCAGCCGTCATTCCTGACAAGATCATACGGGTTGTCGAGCCTGTATTCGTTTATCAGCTTCTGGTTGAAAAATATCGCCCACGCGCTGTCGAACGACTGGAGCATGAGAGAGCCGCTTGCGAAATACAGGTTGTCGGCAATGCGGTAGCCGTTGTTTATGCTGTTGTCCCACCAGTCTTTTTCAAGCTGAAGGGTTCTGATGTTCTCAAGGTTATAGAGTCTTCCCTCGGTGATGATACTCGGCTGGGCATTTATCGGAACATAGATGACATCGTACATATCGTCGCCGGAGGCAAGCACCTTGTACACCTCGTTGGCATATCCGGGGATCGACCAGTTCCACTGCTGTTCGTACACATTGATCTTACAGCCGTACTTTTCCTCGATGAGCCTGTCTCTTTTATATACCGCAGCGTCAAGCCGGTCGGTGTCGTCAATATCCCTGTCAAGATAGATGTACATATCCCACAGGTAATCAAGCGTCATGAACCGGATATCCTTGCCTCCGTAATTCAGGTCTCCGTAATCGTAGCTCCACTCGGTGGACGCCGGTGTGGTGGTACCGCTGTTCCCGCCTGATCCGTCGGGCTTTTCGTCATGTCCGTGCTTACAGCCGGCAAAAACGGAACCCAGAAGAACTGCGGCAGACAATGCGGCAAATATTCTTTTTTTCATATTCTGCTTCCTCCGTTTACGCGCCGAAAAGCATCTCTTTACGCAAAAACAGCGTTACGGGCGGCTTTCGGTCGTATTTTCTTGATTGTATTATACAATTTTCCCGGTCAATTGTATAGATTTTTATAACGGAGATAATATAAAAAAACACGGGTCGTATTGCTTTTTTTCTGATTTATGATATAATGATATCAGAACGGTTTCCGGGATAATCCCGGAGGAAAGGAAAAACTCCGGTAAAAAACATGAGTAATCCGAAAAAGGTTTTCCTTGCGACCCCGCTGAACAGCGAGGGCAGAGAATTCAAGGAATATGATTTCCTTATACGCGAAAAAGAGTTCCGTCTTGAACCGCGCCTGATGAGCTCGGTACACTGGCACGACTATTACGAAGTGGAATTCATCACCGGAGGAGAGGGCTGTCATTTCTTCAACAGCCATATGCATTCGATCTACCGCGGATGCGCGTATATTATTGCTCCGTCGGATTTTCACACGGTTTCGGAATCGAAGGACAACCCGCTCGGACTTTACACCGTAAATTTTTCCGAGTCGTTTCTGCCGCCGAAGCTCGCCGCAATGCTGGAAAACCGCGGCTCTGTCGCAAAGGTGGTTTTCGGTGAAGAGGAAACGGCTGAAATAATCGATCTTCTCAAAAAAATCAAAAGCGAATCCGAAAACAACGGCTTTCTGAAGACCGAGATGATACGCGCCGATCTCAGCCGGTTCGTAATAATGCTGCTCCGCAAGAGCGTTGAGTGTGGCAAGGAAATACCGTCCTCCCCTCAGTACAGCGACTCGGTAAGCAAAACCGTCATGTACCTTAAAAACCATTTCCGCGAACGCATTACACTCACCGACTGTGCCGCAAAGCAGTACCTCACTCCGAATTATCTCGGAGAGATCTTTCATTCAAATGTCGGTATGTCGTTCAAGAATTATCTGAAAAAGCTGCGGTTCAACTATTCCGTGAACCTCCTCAGCTCCACCGAAATGTCGGTCGCGCAGATAAGTGCCGATTCCGGGTTTTCAACAACGTCATATTTCATCAGCCTGTTCAGAGAGCATTACGGGATAACCCCGTCGCAGTTCCGCAAGCTCAGCCTTGCCGAGCAGAAAAAGATACTCAAGGCTGTCAACTGACGGCATTCCGCACAGAAAGGATCCTGCCTAAGACACCCGGGTCTTTAGCAGGATCCTGTTTTTTGTCATTATCGCCCGTCGGAATAGGCTTTCAGCTCTATGAATTTTCCCTCTCCGGCACGCAGGGTGAATCCGACCGTATCGGAATGTCCGGTCTGTTCTATTCCTCCGCTGCCCCATACAGTGATATCACAGCCGCCTTCTCCGAAGGTCAGCGTTGCACTGCCGCCGGCTGAATATCCGAAATTCATCACATAATAAGCAATTCCGTCACCGTTTCTGAAACAGCCGATGAGAAGATTGCGGTCGGTCTTTACGCTCTCAAGGCTGCCGAAGCAGTCAAGCCTCAGCTCATCCGCGATACAGCTTCTGTAAGCCGACGAAATATTGTCGGTCAGAAACCCCTCAAGCCCGTAATCAAGGAAACGTCCGCGCATACCGGCGATCTCTTCATTGTTCTTCTTCACGCGGTCATATATCTCCGTGCGGTTGCCGTCGTAGTCGATCATTCCCTTAAAGATCCCCTCTCCGCCCGATTTGTCGGAGGGCTGGGCATAGAGGAAATACGAATAGCTCTTCAGTCCGAAGGCAAGATGGGCATGGGAAAGGAACCGCAGCTCGTCGTCATCCGGCACCCTTGTCGCATCCCATGAGCTGTCCTGAATAAAGCCCCATGCCGGGACACCGTTCTTTTTCGCGCTAAGGGCAATGTCGCTCAGATTTCTCAGCATATTTCGGAGATAATCCTTGTCGGTGCTGCTGTTTGCCTGAAACGGGTAGAAATCAAACGACAGCGCATCGGTGCCCACCTCGCTCATGAACCGGTCGAGATAGGTCTGATAGACCGTCCTGCCCCCGACCCCCTCCGCAACACCGAGCTTTGCCGGCGGTGCATAGTTCGGGAACAGATTGCACATAAGGATCTTTCCGTCTCCGGCAAGAGCGCGGAGCTTTATCTTCTGTGTCGAAAGAAGCGGGTTCACCTCAGCCGACGGTTCATCGTACATATTGAACCCGATGACGCAGGAATAATCCTTTGTGCGCCGGGCAAGCTCAAGGTTCTTTTCGATGTCGGAGCCGGAATACACCCGGTCAAGCGATATCAGGACTCCTACACCGTTTTTCTCAGCCGCCCGGAGCATACGGTCAAGCCATGCGTCATCTTTTTCCTCATAGAAGGAATAGTACATATTGATCCCCGCTTCCCGTATCTCGGCAAAACGGCGGTCGGCTTCCTCCTGAGTCTTCATTAAATGTGCTCTCGGCGCCACCCACATTCCGATCCTCATGTCGATGACCTCCACCCCTTCGCCCGCCTTGCGGCAGAAATCAGGGTCGGTGATCATTCCGGCAGTCACGGATTCATCAGGTGAGGCGGAGCCTCCGGAGCTGCCTGCTCCGGAGGCTCCGCCATTTGAGCACGATGTCAGGGTTATCTGCATAATCACAAGTATAAGCAATATGACCTTCCGGAGGCCATATCCGGTTCCGTCCATCGTCATCCGGTTTCAGCCGTTCAGACGGACTTTTTTCTGTTTCTCAGCGCGAGGTATATTCCCGCCGCGGCAACACCGGCAAGCGCCAGCATTGCCGAACCGAAATCCGAGGTGTTTGCCGACGGCTTCTTCTCGGTTACCGTCAGGTTGTCGAACTGGAAGAACCCGTTAAGTGCGTTTATCTTCTGCTCAAGCATCGCAAGCGCGGTATAGTCCCCGTCGGCGGTTACGGAGAGCTTCACTTCCGTCCATTCCTTCGACTTGAGTTCAACAGTCTTTATATCCTGTTTGCCGGTACCGTTTGTGAGGTAGAAATCGAGCTTTGTTGAGGGAGTAGCATCGGAGCCTATGTAACGGAGTCTGAAGTTCACGTTATAGGTCTTTCCCTTTGCCGGGCTGAAGGGCACGGTCAGCTCGCGGTTGTCCGTCCAGCCGAGTTCGTCATCCTCTGATTTCCTCTTCATCTGAACGCAGCCGTTTCCGTCGTAATCCTTGACGTTGTACTGGCGGTAGCCACCGGCAACCTCATTCTTATCGCCGTCGGGACGGTTGATAACGCCGACACCGGAGAAATCGCAGGAAAGATATCCGTCCGGAGCGTTTGCCTTGCCGCTGCGCTCCTTGAAATTATTCTTGATCTCCTGATATTCGCTGCCCTTGCAGACAACGAGGTTATCGATGTAATACTCCGCATTCACGTTCTTGTTGTCGCCCTCGGTCCAGTCGGAGAAGCCGAACGCGGTAAAATCAAGACCGTGACGGAAGGTGAGCTCAACGTGCTTCCAGGTTCCGACCGGGACATCGACCCTGCCGATATCGGCTCTCGGTGTATCGCCGCTTGTGAACTTGTCCGCACCCGCGCCGGTGATCACGTTCCAGTACATTTTCACCGATCCGGTCTTTGTTCCGTCGGAAAGCTGAGGAACTGCCACGTCAAACGCAAAAACATAGTCGGTCTCTTTTTCGAGGGTCTGCGGCACCGGGAAGCCGAGCCAGTTGTTTGCACCGGTATTTCTGGTGGCAATGTAAAGACACTCGTTCCCGTCGACCGTAACTATATTTGCCGACGCAAGATTCAGATCAAGCGGAACAAAATACGCCTTACGGTCCTTGAAATCGGTTGCGATAAGCACGCCGCTGTTGTCTGCCGCGCATACAGGCACGCAGAACGAGAGTGCCGTAAGCAGGACAAGTGCGAAGGAAAGTAACTTTTTCATGGTTTTAATCCTTTCGGTTTTGTATAGTTTTTTGTTCGGACAACCTGTTTTGTTTGTCCCTTTATTTATATTATACAGTTCCTTTGTACGACAATCAATCACACAAGCAAGGATTAAATATCAATTTTCAACAGTATGCAATGAAGAGGAAACACCGGACAGGCAAAAAAACCGCTCCTTCATCCTCTGCAAAAAGGGATAAAGGGGCGGTTTTCGGTATCTTCCGTCGGCCGGAAGCTTAAGACTCAGCGGCGCTTTTTGCGGGAAACTGCGAATGCAAGAGCCGAAGCCGAAAGCAGTCCGGTAAATATCATGCCGGCAAAAGCTGAATTTCCGGTATCCGGGCTGTCTCCGTCGCCGGAGGGCGCCGCCGGAGCAAGCTCGGGGATAATTTTTACCGCGCCGTCGATAATCTTCGGATAGTGGCAGTCATAAGGATCTTTGCACCATTCAAGCCGGAGAGCGTAATATGCCCCGTCGAACGATGCCTTCCACTCGTTCCAGCCCTTTCCGCCGAACGCAGTGTTGGTGCCGTCGTAAAAATCGGTGATCTTTGCGTTGTGACCGGCATGAAGCGTGAAGGAAGCCACGGATTTCGGCTCGTTCCACGAAAGGTCGCCGGATGCCTGAAGCGGCGTATCGGCATTGCCCCAGAGGAGCTCGTCTCCGCCGTCAGCCTTGTCCTGAGCAAGGCAGAGCGCCGAGAAGGTTATTGTATCCGACCATCCGGGTCTGACCGCTTCAAGTTTGCCGTCTGAACCGTATGCTGCGCCGGTGAGGAGCGTAACGGTGTTACCCTCTCTTATTGCGACCGGGTAATCCACCTTTGCCGCAGAGTCGTAGATCGGGAGGTAATGACAGCTGTAATCAATAACTCCGTCTATTGCCGCGCAGTCAACGCGGAGCGTGATCGCAGAGCCGGGCTTTTCGCTGACCCACTGCGGGAAAGTTTTGCCCTCAAAGGTCTTGCTTCCGTTGAAGAATTCCTCAACAGTCGCGCCGTGACCGCCGTGAAGTGCAAAGACGGCAAGAGTCTTTTCCTCGTTGAGCCATGTAAGGACGCCCGACGCCTGAAGATGACCGGAATTTCCGTCGGCTCCCGCAGTGCAGAGCGTATCGCCGACAGAGACCGCAAGTGCGACGAAGTTCGCGTGCACCGCCCAGTCGTACTGCTGACCGAAGTTGACGAACAGATACGGTCCGCTGCGGACGGCAAACGGGGTCTGCCTTGTTTCACCTGCCGCAAGGACAGCCGTCCCGGACAGTGCAAATACCATGCACAGGACAAGAATTACCGATGCGATTTTTTTCATGATTTGTTTCCTTCCTTTGATCCGTACTTTCCGCACGGTTATTTTTCCGAAAAGAATATTACAAGCGACATACGCGGCTGATTCATGGAAACGGTAAGCCCGTCATCGGAAAGCGCCTTTCCGGAAGCGGTTATTTCCTCGCCGTTGTCGGAGACTCTGAGCGTATATACCGCGTCAGGGTCAAGCCCTTTGAGATAAAACGTCTGTTTTTCCGCAAGAGAACCCTCCGGACGGAAAAGAATGAGACAGCCCTCCCCGCTTTCGGGGTCGATATATTCATAGCAGGCGTTCTTTTTCGTGTAATTCGTGACATTCCCCTGGGAGAGGATATAGTAATCTCCGCTCATAAGCTCACGTATGCGGAAATACTCGTCAACCCTTCTGCTCCACCAGCCGAAATCCGACACCGGAATGTCAACAGTCATCCCGGACCCCATCGCGCACCTGAAGTCGTACGACGTACCCAGCCCGTCGGTCGTGGAGCCTCCGCAGGACAGCGGGAGCCAGTATGACAGGTTATAGCCTATCGACCTTGCCGAATCGGAATCCGTCACATTTCCGCTGACGTAATAATCGGATCTCCAGAGCGGCACTGAGCGCTTCATCATCTCGATATCCAGCCGTCTTCCGCCGGAAGCGCAGTTGTCGATGAGCAGTCCCGGATTCTGTCCGATAAGAGTGTCAAGATAGCGGTACAGGTTGGTGATGTACTTTATCTCGGTTATCCCCTCGCGGTGAAAGCCCTGTCTGTCGTCCTCAAGCTGCCAGAACAGAAGCGGGTCGCAGTTGAAGTCCTGCCGGTACCAGTCGATCCCGTTGTTTTTTATGAACGTGCTGATAAGCGCGGTCATATATTCCGCCGCATCGCTGTCGGCAAAATTCCACAGACAGGTGTCACCCATTGCGGGAGTTTCAAGGACGAACCTTCCGTACTTCCGGTACGTTTCAGTGTCCTTCCTGACCCGCTCCGGCTCAAACCAGAGAAGCAACCCCTTGCCGTCGCCGTGAAGCACGTCCGAAACCGGCGAAAAACCGTTGGGATAGAGGTTTTCGTTGATGAACCAGTCCCCGACCTGCTGCGACCATGCGTCGTCATAGGTGTCGGCAGAGGCGCGATGTCCGTACCATCCCGCGTCCACCCACAGAACGTCAAACTCAACCCCGAACCGTTTTGCCGTCTCAACGGTCGCAAGGAGCTTTTCGGTTCCGGAAGAACCCCAGTTATTTATGGTGAGGGGAAGATATCTCAGCTTTTTCCCGTCTCCGTCCGAGGGAGTATATTCGTTGAGTATCAGCCTTCTGAAGGCATTGTGACCGGCATCGGCATCGCCCTCAAAGAACGTGAGGACAAACGACGGCGTGCGTATCGACTCCCCGGCATGAAGAGCAATGTCGGTCTTTGTCATCCCGGCACGTATTCTTACCGAATCGCCCTCGCGCTTCACGGAGGCTGTCCACTGCCCCGTCCATCCGACGGCGGCGATCACACCGGAATCACTGCCCAGAATATCGAAATACGGCATATGCCCCTGAGAGGAGCGTCCCCCGGTGCTTGAAAGTTCAAGAGCCGCGTCCCCGGTCAGCTTTTTCGACATAAGCGAAAAATCATCGGCTCTGCCGTTGCTGCCGTTTGCGTAGTTCACCTCCGCGTCGGTTATATCGACAACGGTATCTGCGGCATATATCCCGGTTATCGGCTGAGAATCGGCATTCCCGGTGTTCTCAAATCCGCATACCCAGTCAACCGCCGCGGAATTTCCGTACAGAAGCGCGGTGCAGGTCGCCTTCACACCGTCGAAAAAGTATTCAACGGTATAAACCGTGTTCCCGTTGCCGTCCTCCGACTTTCCTGTTTTCTTTTCCGCGCGGGACACAATCTCGCCGAAGGACAGAGAACCGTATCTGAAGGAAAACAAAGCGTCGTTTCCGATCCTGTCCTCGATCCAGAGCCTTGCGGTTTCCGCAGCCGCGTTGTCAGCCGCTTTCCCGTCATCCCGCCCGGTCTCTCCCGACGGCACACCGGAGGTGCGTCCGCATGAGCATAAACCAAACAGCATAATTACCACCATTGCAAGGGAGAAAAGCCGTTTTTTCATTTCCGCTCTCCCCCGTTATGTTTTTTTCTGCCCGAAAGAGCCAGACCCACAAGCAGGGCCGAAAAAACCGCGCATCCCGCAAGCACCGCGACCGGCAGAATGCTGTTTTTCTTTGTTCCGTCCGGTGTGACCGCGGTAACGGACGCGGATCCGCTTCCGTTACCGCTCTTCACGGAGAGGACCTTTCCGTAATCAAACCCGTCGGGGTCGGTTATGTCCTCAAAAGAGCCCGAGTCAACGCTGATGCTCCTGTCCTCTTTTATTTCGCAGTACTGTCCGTCCCAGTTCCCGACGAGGTTTGCCGAGAGCTTTGTTTTCCCGTCGGCTGTCGTTATATTGTCGATAAGACCGTCGCGGCTCGGGGATGACTGATCGAACGGGACTTCCTCGATTGCAAGCTTAAGCTCATATCCCCGTCCGGCAAACGGCGCAAGATCGCCCTCAAACCGAAGAAGGGAGACAATGTCGTTCACGCCGTCGTCATAGGTGAACAGCACCGTATCATGCGCACTGTCGGTAAAGCACAGCCTTCCGCGGTACTGAAGCGGTACCGTGCCGCCCGCGTACTGAAGGCGGTTGTTTGCATCAACGACGCGGAGCGCGATATACGGACCGCGGTTCTTTCCGAGAAGATTGAAGGCAGCCGGGTCCGAAAAACGTATGATAAGCTGACTGTCGTTTATCATCAGGACATCGGTCACGGTCAGCAGAGCGGGCGTATTATCGGCAGCGGAAACGCCGGTCATCACAGCGGTACACAGGATCATAACAGAAAGAAATACGCTTATTGCGATTCTCATCATTTTTTCTTTCTGACGATGATGACCGCTGCGGCAATGCCGGCTATGACTATCACCGCGGCTGCGATATAGATCCACGTATTGCCGTTTTCCGATCCGGCAGGCGTTTTTCCGGTATCGGAAGCATCCGCGGAGATGTTGCCGGAAGCTGCCGATGTGTTCTTTGTCTCATCGGTATCAGCCTTTGTTCCGGAAGTATCATCGGATGAGCTCTCCGGTTCGGCAGAAGTATCGTCGGAAACGAAGGTGTCGGTCATCTCGACATACGCGCCGTCAAGGATGCCTTCCTTTGCGGGCTTGTTGGCATACAGCTTCTTTGAGAAATCCGTCTGATCGAAAAGCGAATCGACATAACCGTTTCCGGCAGTAACGGTTCCGCACTCCTCAATGCAGAAGGCAACGACGCAGCCCTCGAATGCCCCGCCGGGACGGACGAGCTTGAAAATATCCTCGATCGTCTGACAGGAAAGCGTTGTATCTGTCATTGTCCACGACATCGTTTCGCCCATCGCGAAGCCGAGAGGATAGTCGCAGTAGCCGCCCCACTGGATCGGAACGTCTCCCATGTACTGAAGCTCCCAGTCGGTCGTGTTGTTGACGATGCGGATGGCGGCATAATAGTAGAACCCGACCATTCCCATGTCCTCCGTTCTCTTGGACTCCGGATCGAACACGTTGTCCATTTTCACGGTGAAGTTCATGTAAAGCGTCTTGGGCGAACGTATCTCGACCTCATAAAACGAAACCTCGTCGCCCTCCGCACCGGCAGCTGCCGGGAAGCAGAATGCAAGCATCAGTACCGCGGCAATAACAGCGAAAACACTCTTTGTCTTTTTCATGATAGTATACTCCTTTGTATCTTTACCCTTTCGGGCAGTGTTCCGGTTCGGTTTATTTTGCAAGCTCGTTAAGATAAATTCCGATCATAAGATCGACATACGATTTTATCGACGAAAGAGCCGAATTGAATGCAAGATCCTTTTTCCATACGGCATCCTGAATCTTGTTTCTGATATCCGCCTGCCAGACCGTATCGCCGAGGTCGATCGTGCGGGTGCTGCTTATCAGGTCAAGCATTTCCTTGGCATTCGGGTCGTTGGTATAGCGGTTCTTGAGGGACTGCTCGTAATATGCGTCAAAAACATAATTCCTGCTCTCAATCGCAAGCGCCTCAAGAATCACCGAGGTCATATCAAGACGGGTGTTTGTGTTGGGAACGACGTAAAGCCAGCCGTCGATCACGCGGGAGTGATATCCGTCCTGCTCCTCGTTCAGCTTCGGATTCGGCACTATTCCGAAATCATCCGTCATGTCGCCGAGAACGGTAAGCTCGTTGATTATCGCAACTCTGTAAAGCGCACTGCCGCTTCTGAATACCGCTGTCGCCTCGTCGCGGAAGGTGCCGTGACCGAAATACTGTTCCGTCGGGCGGTACTGCGTATCGTATATGACCCTGTCCTCGTTGAAATATCCGCCGATAAGGGTGAGAAAATCAATGAAGCCCTCGTTGGAAGGTGCGGTATAGACCGGATAGTCGTCGCCGTCCTTTTCAACCGTCAAATAGCCCGCGCCGATCCAGAGCGACGGGTAGATCATGTCGCTCTCTCCGACTATGCCGAGCTGGTCGTAATCGTTGAAAACGCCGTCTGCATTGAGATCCCTTGTGACCGCCTTGGCGGAAGAGAGCATTTTATCAAGCGTCCATGTCCCGGCTTTTACAAGCTCATACGGATCCTCAACGCCGTTGTCTCCGGCGATCCTCTTATTGAAAACCGTGCAGTTCGTCTGCGCGAACATATTCAGACACTCGGAGCTGTACGAGAAGAACTGAATGCCGTTTACCGTCAGCGCCCTGTTCACGTCCTGGACATACCACGGCTGCGTCGTATCGCAGTAGCGGAGCTTATCGGTTCTTGTTATGTACCCGTCAACTCCGTAGGCAAATGCCTCGCGCTGTATCAGCATATTCAGCTCATACTCGTCGCTGACGGAGGAGACATAGTTCACAAATGTTGACGAAAGCTCTTCCCACCCGGTCACGTCGTCCTCGGAAAACACTATATTGTACCGCGATTCTATTTTCCTGTTTCTTTTGTACTGCGCCGCAAGGACGAGGTCGGTCGTGTCAGCCTCGGAATCGAACCCGGTATATATCCCGCTGTTCTCGTTTGCGATCGACAGTATGCGGAATCTGTACCCGCCGTAATCGGCATCGGGAAGATAACCGGCTCCGTCATCGCCGCTTCCGGTATCTCCGCTGCTCTTTCCGGTGGGGGCGTCCTTCCGCGTATTGTCCCGGCACGACACGGCAGCCGCCGCCGTGATAAGCAGCGCCAGAAGCAGCGATATGATTTTTACTGTTTTCATAAAACCCTTTCCCGGCAGCCGTCCCGGAATCACAAAGACTCCGCCAATACAGTGCCGCTTTTTATGTTTGCAAGAAAAATTTGTGAAGTATCAATAAGAAGTCCGGCGTTATTATCCGCGCGTCAACCATTGTTTACAAATATATGATAAAACAAAATCCCGCGTTTGTCGATAGTATAACATACTGATTTTTTTGATTTATTCTACTGTCAAGATGCCGGCAGAGCGTAAAACAGCCTTCCGAAAATAAGTCCGGAAGGCTGTTTTCGCGTTGTCGTATTCCCGCATTACCTGATATCCTTCGGAACCGTGCGGTTGAGGTCGGTCAGCTGCATTCTTCTCTTGTCATGCTGATCCTTCCGGTACGACGCGGGAGACATACCGACGATACTGTGAAACTGTCTGATAAAATGCGGGAGGTTGTTGTATCCGAGCGACTCGGCTATTTCGCTTATCGATTTTCCGGTATTCTCAAGTGCATTGACCGCGGCGTTCACCCTTGCGCGGATCAGGTCGTTTATCGGGGAAATGCCGTAAAAGTTCTTGTACAGACCGGCAAACCTCGATTCGCTGAGTCCGACCATTGATGCCATCTCCCCGATAGTCCACTGGTGCGACAGGTCGGAGAAGATAGTGTTTCTCAGGTTATAAAACCGCCCCTCTGTTGATGAATTCACCGATATGACAAACTTTTTCCGGCAAGCGCGGGACAGCTTCAGAAACAGCTCCTCGGTCTTGAGCGAAAGAAGCTGCTCCCACTGCGGGTGATGCGAAAAGTATTCGTTCTCCATCTCGGAAATAATATCGGTTATGAATGCCGGGCTTGAGGGATAGTAAAGCGTATCGACAGCCAGCCCGTACGCGGCAAACAGCGGTGCAGCCTCGCCTCCGAAATGCATCCAGTCATGTGTCAGCGGCATAGGGCTGATAAAATACTGCGGTGTGCCGATATTATAGATTATGCAGGCGTGCGGTTCGGTTGTAACCATAGCCCCGTCGACAAGTATCTCAACGCTGTTATTGAAGTGAAGAAAGGTATACTTGGGATATCCGACCGGACGGTCGATAAAAAATCCGGCTTTTTCCGGCCATTCATGGCGCAGCGACACTATTTCGATCATAGTAACTCCTTATTTTTTTCCGGGCTCCGCCCGGACCCGCTTAAGGAACTTCTTGAAAGAAGTTCCTTAAGGATCTTCAAGAACTTTTGATCTGATAATTATTTCGGGGTATACAAGCAGTATTATACATCAAAAATCCCGCGGCTGCAACAGCGGTATGAGGTTTTCATTTCTTCCCCCGCAAATTATTGACCTTTTCCCGCTTCTGTGATAAAATATACAGATGATGACTCATCGAAAGGACAGACAGGCATGGAAAAGAGTTTTCCTTCAGCATACATAACCGAAAAAGGCGAGAAGGCGCTGCGCGGGGGACACCCGTGGGTATTCTCCGACGAGGTGACGGAGGTCAGGGGAGGATATTCAAACGGCGACCTTGTGAACGTTTTCTCGAAAAAGGAACGTTATCTCGGCACCGGGTTCATAAACGACTTCTCGAAAATAAGAATAAGGCTGATATCGCGGAACGCAAACGACCGTTTTGACGATGAATTCTGGAAGCGGCGCGTGAGGTACGCGATAGATTACCGTAAAACCGTCATGCCGGGGGAGGATTTCCTCTGCTGCCGGCTGATATTCGGGGAGGCGGACTTCTTTCCGGGGCTGACGGTTGACCGTTTCGGCGACATTCTGTCGGTTCAGAGCCTTTCCCTCGGTATCGAGAGACGGAAGGACGTGATAATTCCGGCGATCGTGTCCTGCCTGCGCTCGATGGGCGAGACGATAACCGCGGTATACGAGCGGAACGACGTTAAGATACGCGGGCTTGAGGGTATGCCGTGCTTCACCGGCTTTTACTCTGCCGACGGGCTTACGGATGATGCGCCCGGAGAGGTCATCATACGTGAGAACGGCATAAAGTACGCGGTCGATTACATAAACGGACAGAAAACCGGGTTTTTCCTCGATCAGAAATACAACCGCCTTGCCGCCGCACGCATTGCGAAGGGAAAACGTGTCCTCGACTGCTTCACTCACACCGGTGCGTTTGCGCTGAACGCGGTAATGGGAGGCGCGGAGCACGTCACCGCCGTCGATATCTCGGAGGACGCGGTGGCAATGGCAAAGCGCAATGCGGAGATAAACGGGCTGACCGACAGGATGTCGTTTGTCTGCCGCGACGTTTTCGACCTGCTCACCGAAATGGCGCGGAGCGGAAAATGCGATTACGACTTCATAATCCTTGACCCGCCGGCATTCACGAAGAGCCGCGCGACGGTAAAGGACGCGATACGCGGGTACAGGGAGATAAACATGAAGGCTATGAAGCTCCTTCCGCGCGGCGGATATCTTGCGACCTGCTCCTGCTCTCACTTCATGACAGAAACGCTTTTCAAGACAATGCTCCACAACGCGGCGGAGGATGCCGGGGTGTCGCTCAGGCAGATTGAGGCGCGTCAGCAGTCTCCCGACCATCCGGTCCTCTGGAACGTTCCGGAGACGGAATACCTCAAATTCTTCATATTTCAGGTGGTCTGATGAAAAGAAAGATAATCGACTCCCATACTCACACCTATCCCGATGCAATAGCGGCGCGGGCGGCGGAGAACCTCGGGAATTTCTATAACTTCACCGTCGCGGAGAGCGGGACATTCTCCGACCTTGAGCGGTGCGAAAGAGAAGCCGGGATAACCGGATTTCTCCTGCTCCCGGTCGCGACCTCGGCAAAAAACGTCGATAAGATAAACGAGGCGGCGGCACATCAGGCGGAAGCCGCACGCGCCGACGGCTTCGAGGCTTTCGCCTTCGGGTCGATGCACCGGGACTGTCCGGATTTCCGCGCCGGGCTTGAGCACTGCCGGAAGCTGGGGCTTCGCGGGATAAAGCTGCACCCCGACCTTCAGGGCTCTGACCTTGACTGCGTGGAGCTTATGCCGCTTTATGAGGCAATGCAGGAGATGAAAATGATACTGTGGCTCCACGTCGGGGACGCGAGGGAGCAGATAAACGCCTCCTCCCCGGGGCGTGTCGCAAGGATCGCGGAGGGCTTCCCGGCTCTTAAGATCGTTGCCGCTCATTTCGGCGGCTACCGCGAGTGGGAAAAAGCCGAGGAGTGCCTTATCGGGCGGTTCGGCAACGTTTATTACGACTGCTCCAGCTCCCTCTGGGACATGACCCCGGAGCGCGGGAAATACCTTATCGAAAAATGCGGCACCGACCGCGTCATGTTCGGAAGCGACTACCCGGCGATAACCCCTGCCGTATCGCTTGCCGAGTTCCTGCGCCTTGACCTGACGGAGGAGGTGCGGGATGCGGTGCTTTATAAAAACTTCATGCGCATTGTCGCGGGGAATCCGGAATGACCGACGTATGGCAGTATTTAAGAGGCATCGACCGCCCGATAGTCATGTACGGCACGGGAAACGGCGCGGACAGGATATTTTCGGTTTTCGACAGACTGGGGATAACGGTCTCCGCAATATTCTCAAGCGACGGATTTGTCCGCTCGCGCACCTTTCACGGGATACCGGTTGTCTCATATACCGATGTCCTGAAAAAATACGGCGGGGATTTTATAATCGTCCTTGCGTTCGGCTCTGACCGGCAGGAGGTTGTGGAGCGGTTTTATCAGCTTGACGGCAGGCACGAGCTTTACGCTCCCGACGTGCCTGTCGCCGGGGAGGAGCTTTTCGACGCGGACTTTTTTGAGAAAAACCGTGAAAAAATCGAAGCGGCAAGAGAGCTTTTCTCCGACAGCGAATCGCTTGCGGTCTACGACGACGTGATAAACTACCGTCTTACCGGAAAAATCGGATATCTCAAAAATCACGGAACCGGGACGGCGGAGATAATGACCGATATACTTAAGCCCGAAGGTTATCGGACAGCCCTTGACCTCGGCGCGTACACCGGTGACACGGCAAGGGAGCTTATCGCCTTTGCCCCGTCGCTTGAAACCGTCATAGCACTTGAGCCCGACCCACGGAATTTTGCAAAGCTGGCGGTGTCGTCGGAGCTGACCGGGAAGATCGAGCCTCACCTCGCCGCAGCATGGAACAGGCGGGATCTCCTCACCTTCACAAAGGGCGGCGGCAGAGGCATTCACCGCACAGGCGGCGGAAAAACTGTCGAGATCGCCGCCGCACCGGCAGATTCCTTCCTCTGCGGCAGGATCCCGGACTACATAAAAATCGACGTCGAGGGTGCGGAGAACGAGGCAATCGACGGCTGCCGCGGGGCAATGTCCCACTCCCCTGACCTTAAGATCGCCGTTTATCACCGCAGTCGGGATATATTTGACATTCCGATGAAAATTCATGGGATCAATCCGGATTACAGGATGTTTTTGAGAAAAGCACCTTCCGTTCCGGGGTGGGATGTGGATCTTGTGTGTACTGTCAGATAATGTCGGATTTTGATTTCTGACAGAGATTTTCCGACTGCGTCAGAGCCTCTCCGTTTTTCTTTCTCCGCAGAAAGAAAAACTAAGAAAAAGAAAGACCGCTCAGGGGGCTGCGCCGCTGAGTGAGCCCCGTGTTTCGGTAACGAACAGAGATTAAGTTGAAATCCGGGGCTCAATGCGGCTCCGCCCCCCGAGACCCCCGGGGAACGGGTGCGACCGGTGGCGGCAGCGACAGAGATGTTGCGCACAGCGGAAAAGGTTTCTGTATTCGGGGCAAAAGTCGTTTGCTCAGCGAGCCGCGCGGCACGATTCCGCCTTTGCCTTCCCCTCAAGGGGAAGGCTCGCTGTCGGATTTTGTTTAGCTGACAGAGGCGGTGCGATTCCGCCGCACAGGGAAAAGCCCAAAAACAATAAATTTTAATAGTTCTTCTTTCCCCTCTTTCTTTTCAAGAAAGAGGCGGGGTTTGGGGCAGAGCCCCAAGAAAATTAAACCATGAAAACAAAACTCGGAATTTTCGGCGGGACTTTTGCGCCGATACACAACGGACATATGAATGCCGCCATTGTGTTTTACGACAGGATGGCGCTTGACAGACTGATAATAATGCCGACGTTTATTCCGCCGCACAAGAAGATATCGGCGGATGACGATCCGGAGAAGCGGCTTGAGATGTGCAGGCTGGCTTTCCGCGGAGAGAAACGGAATATCACGGTGTCGGATTATGAGATCGGACAGGGCGGGAAGAGCTACACGTATCTTACTCTCAGACATTATTCCGCGCCTGATTGCGATATCACGTTTCTTGTCGGGACGGATATGTTCCTTTCGCTTGACAGCTGGAAGGAGCCGGCGGAGATATTCTCTCTTGCCCGCATTGCTCTGATTCGCCGGGAGGCGGCGGACTGCGGGATCGAAGCCATGATCGCAGAGGCGAAGGAAAAATACCGTACCGACTATCACGCGGACATCGCGGATATAAAATGCCCGGCTGTTGATATCAGCTCCACCGAGGTGCGGACGCTTGCGGCTGAGGGGCGGGACATAAGCGGCCTTGTGCCGGACTCCGTGCGTGATTATATCATCGAAAACCGCCTTTATTCCGGCAGGGGAGGGATAAAACAGTGAACCGCGATGCACTCAGAAAAGAGATCGTAAATTTCGTCGGTGAAAAGCGGCTGCCTCATGTTCTCGGCACCGAAAAGGAGTGCCTTGAGCTTGCCGGAATATTCGGAATGAGCGACACCGACCGGGAAAAGCTCGCTTTTGCGGCACTGCTGCACGACATAACAAAGAGCTTCTCTCCGGAGGAACACAAGCAGTTTGCCGAAAGCCGTCATATTTGCCTTCCCGCGGCAAATACCGACAGCCCGAAGACTCTTCATGCGGTCACCGGCGCGTATATGGCGGAGGAGCTGTTCCCGGACGATGCGGACGAGACCGTATTCTCTGCGATACGCTGGCATACGACCGGGAAAGCCGGCATGACGCTTACAGAAAAGCTGATGTATCTTGCCGACTTCATAGAGCCGACAAGGACATTTCCCGACTGCGTGAGGCTGCGCGGATATTTTTACAGCCGCATAGGGGAGAACGACAAAAACGCGGTGCTTGACAGTACCCTGATACTGTCGTTCGACATGACCATCACCGAGCTTATAAGCTCCGGTCAGCCGATACATCCCGATACCGTGGCGGCGCGGAATTATCTGATCCTGAAGCAAAAACCCGGCAATGAAAGCTGAAAGCGGCTTGTCCGGATTGCTTTTGAACAATAAAAAAACGAAAGGAAACTTGTATGCAGGAAAAAACGATTGAACCGAAGGCTCTTGCCGAAAAGATCGTCACGATACTCGATCTTCATAAGGCGGGCGGCATAAAGCTGCTTCATACCGAGGAAAAAACCACGCTTGCCGATTATTTTATCATCTGCACCGGTAATTCAAGCACTCAGACAAAGGGCTTTGCCGACGAGGTCGAATACAGACTCGGACTTGAGGGCATAACTCCGCTCCATACCGAGGGATATGAAAGCTCGACGTGGGTGCTGGTTGACTACGGCTGTGTCGTGGTACACATTTTCAACGCGGAAACGAGGCGGTTCTATAACCTCGAAAAGCTCTGGCATGAGGCTGAAGAGGTTGATATCTCGGCGCTTCTCACCGAAAACTGAAAAAGGATCAAAAAAACAAAGGACACTGGCATATGAAATACGATTTCAGAACCTCGGACAGGAAATGGCAGGACAGATGGGACGCCGCCGGGGTATTCAAGGCAACAGAAGACCACACAAAACCGAAATTCTACGCTCTTGTTGAGTTTCCGTACCCGAGCGGCGCGGGAATGCACGTCGGGCATATCAAGGCTTACTCCGGGCTTGAGGTGGTGTCAAGGAAGCGCAGGATGCAGGGCTTCAATGTCCTGTTTCCGATAGGCTTTGACGCATACGGACTGCCGACGGAGAATTATGCGATAAAGACCGGAATCCATCCGAGGAAGGTCACCGACATGAACATTGCAAAGTTCACGTCACAGCTTAAGCGGGTAGGCTTTTCCTTCGACTGGTCAAGGGTCATCGATACCACCGATGAGGGGTATTACAGGTGGACGCAGTGGATCTTCCGGAAGATGCTTGACCACGGGCTTGTATTCCGTGCGAAAACGCTTGTAAACTACTGCCCGAGCTGTAAGGTCGTCCTCTCAAACGAGGATTCGCAGGGCGGGAAGTGCGATATCTGCCACAGCGATATTGTTCAGAGGTCAAAGGACGTGTGGTATCTCCGCATAACCGAGTATGCCGACAAGCTCCTTGAGGGGCTTGATCACGTCGATTATCTCCCGAACATCCGGCTTCAGCAGGAAAACTGGATAGGACGCTCCGAGGGTGCGTTTGTCAATTTCGCGATCGACGGCACCGATGAAAAGCTCCGCATCTATACCACAAGACCCGACACGATGTTCGGCGCGACCTTCATGGTAATCGCTCCGGAGCATCCGGTGATCGACAGATACCGCGACAGGATAAGGAACATTGACGAGCTTGAGGCTTACCGTGCCGCGTGTGCAAAAAAGACGGAATTCGAGCGCACGCAGCTGGTAAAGGACAAGACCGGGGTCAGGATCGACGGCATTTCGGCTGTCAATCCGGCGAACGGGAAGAAGATTCCCGTCTACATCTCAGACTACGTTATGATGGGCTACGGCACCGGCGCGATAATGGCGGTTCCGGCGCATGACGAGCGCGATTACGACTTTGCAAAGAAGTTCGGGATCGACATAATCGAGGTCATAAAGGGCGGAAATATCGCAGAGGCGGCTTATACCGGTGACGGCGAGATGATTAATTCCGGCTTCCTTGACGGAATTACCACAAAGAAGGAAGCTGTTGCGAGGATGCTTGAGTTCCTTAAGGAAAAGGGCGTCGGCGAGAAGGGTGTTCAGTACAAAATGAAGGACTGGGCGTTCAACCGTCAGCGCTACTGGGGCGAGCCGATACCGATAATTCACTGTCCGGAGTGCGGGATCGTCGGCGTGCCATATGACGAGCTTCCGCTTAAGCTGCCGGAGGTGGAGAATTTCGCTCCCGGAGAGGGCGGAGAAAGCCCGCTTGCAAAGATAGACTCGTTTGTTAACTGCACCTGCCCGAAGTGCGGCGGAGCGGCAAAGCGGGAAACAGACACCATGCCGCAGTGGGCGGGGTCGTCGTGGTACTTCCTCAGGTACACCGACCCGCACAACGACAAGGCATTTGCGTCGCAGGAAGCCCTTAAATACTGGCTCCCGGTCGACTGGTACAACGGCGGAATGGAGCACGTGACGCGCCACCTTATCTACTCCCGCTTCTGGCACCGCTTCCTTTACGATATCGGTGAGGTCCCGACGCCGGAGCCTTACGCAAAGCGCACCGCTCAGGGGCTTATCCTCGGTCCCGACGGCGAGAAGATGTCGAAATCAAAGGGAAATGTCGTTGACCCGAATGATGTCGTAAACGAGTTCGGCGCCGACGTTCTGAGAGTGTATGTCCTCTTCATGGGTGACTACGCAACCGCCGCTCCGTGGAGCGAAAACGGCGTGAAGGGCTGCAAGCGCTTTATCGACAGGACTGCCGCTCTTACCGAAATGGTGAAGGGTGCCGGGGCAACTCCGGAGCTTGAGAGCATATTCCATAAGACGGTGAAGAAGGTCTCGCTTGATATCGAGGCTATGAAGTTCAACACGGCGATAGCCCAGCTCATGACCCTGCTCAACGCGATATATGACCACGGAAGCCTGACGAAAAACGAGCTTGAGACGTATTTAAAGCTCCTCTCGCCCTTTGCGCCGCATATTGCGGAGGAAATGTGGGAGAATATCGGCAACACCGGGTTTGTTTCGACCTCCGCATGGCCGGAGTGGGACGAGAGCAAGACCGTCGATGCGACTGTTGAGTACGCGGTTCAGGTTCTCGGCAAGCTGAGAGGAACAGTTGTCGTTCCCGCAGGCGCAGGGAAGGAAGAAGTGCTTGAGGCGGCGAAGAATTCCGGGAAGATCGCTCCGTTTATTGAAGGAAAGACGGTCGTGAAGGAGATTTTCGTTCCCGGAAAGCTGGTAAATCTCGTTGTAAGATAATTTTTTTGCAAGTGCTGAAAATATGTCTTGACATATCATGAAAAAGGCTGTATAATATAATCAGTAATTTGAGATATTCTCTTTGCTGATATGTTTGCAGTGCGAAGGGAGGGAAAAATATATGGCAGAAGTAAGAGTAAAGGAAAACGAGTCTCTCGACAGCGCGCTCCGCAGGTTCAAGAGACAGTGCGCAAGATCCGGCGTTTTAGCTGAACTTCGCAAGAGAGAGTGCTACGAAAAGCCCAGCGTTAAGCGTAAGAAGAAGTCTGAGGCAGCAAGAAAGCGCAAGTACAAGTAATATTGTATATATGACAGAATCCGATGGCGAGCCATCGGATTCTGTTTTTCAGGTCAGAATTAAAAACAGGCAGCACGGGACTGCCTGTTTTTTTGTGTCAGAATTTCTTCTTTGCGAATACGACAACGCCTGCGGTGCAGACAAGTGCTGCTGCAGCGAAGAAGAGGGAGTCGGAGGTGGAGGGGTTATTGCCGCCGTTCGGGTCGATGGAGGGAAGCGCGGTCGGAACTGTGATTGATTCAACCTTGTCGACGACCTTCCATTTGATCTTTGTGCCTCTGAGAACCGGTTCGTTGCCGTTGTTGTCAACGACGTCAAAATCCTCGGTCTTTGCGGTTTCCTTGCCGTCCTCTGTCTTTACCGTTCCGAAGAACATGAGGCAGAAATCGTCAACGGATTTTGTTGCACCGGCAATCGGTGCCTCGCTCTGTGCGCCGGCTCCGGTGGGATTGTAATACCAGTCGTAATTGCCGGGAGTGGGGTCGGACGGTGTGAATTTCAGAACCTGCTTGGTGTCGCCGTGATAGGTGATCCCGGAAACAAGGTTCGGAGGGGTCGTCGAATCGGGCATACGGCGGAGGTATCTGAAGATTTCCTGACCGTCGACCGTGACAGGCCAACCGTGACCGACAAGGCAGACGCGGAGCGATTCGGGAAGAGCGACCTTTTTGTTGAAAACAAGATAAAGCTCAGGCGTTCCGCTTACGGAGTACAGCTCTGCGCTGAGCGGTTCCGCTGCGGCGGCGGTCCCGATCGCGAAGGCGGTCATAATTGATGCGAGCATTGCGACCGTCATCAGAAATGATAAGAATTTTTTCATGGTTTTTTCTCCTTTTGAATTATTCTGTTTTTCGGTTTAACAACCGTACTGTGATTTATTTTACCAATCGGGCGGGGTTTTTGCAATGTCGTTTCTGTCCCTTGAGGTGACTTTTCATGACATGGGGTGGTATCTTACACAACGGCTTTATTCTGATGTAATATTTAGTCACTGTCAGGTAAAAAGAACCCATTGAAAAAAAGCGGCGGAAAATTTATTATTATGTCAGCGGGAAAACCGTATTTATGCCCGACGCGTAGCTGTCGGGAGGAAAGTGTGGAGTTTTAATATGGATCAGAATATTTTAAGAGACAAGATTTACGCCTGCTGGCTCGGCAAGAACATCGGCGGAACGCTTGGAGCGCCGATCGAGGGCAGAACGGATTTCATGGATATAAAGTGGTTCCCGGAGCTTGGGGAGAAGGGGTGCATTCCGAACGATGACCTTGATCTTCAGCTGCTGAACCTTCACGCGCTTGAGCATTTCGGTGCGTCGCTCCGTGCCGAACAGCTGGGCAGAGAGTGGGTGGAGCACAACTACTTCCCGGTCGACGAGTACGGTTACGCGGTTACCAACCTCCGGCGCGGGCTGAGGCTTCCGCTTGCCGGCTGCTACAATAACCTGTTCAACAGCTGCATGGGCTCTCCCATCCGCTCAGAGATATGGGCGGCGGTCTGTGCAGGACGTCCGAAGCTGGCGGCATTTTTCGCATGGCAGGACGCTGTTGTCGATCATGCCGGCGGAGAGGGGATTTACGGCGAGATATTCAATGCCGTTGCAGAAAGTATGGCTTTCGTTTCCGACGATATATTCCGCATAGTTGACGAGGCGCTTAAATACATCCCAACGTCCTGCCGCGTGTACAGGGCGGTCTCCGACACGATCAAGTGGTACAAAGAGGGCGTTTCCTACGTCGATATGCGCGCAAAGCTCCTTGAGAAGCACGGTTCCCACCCGCTTCACTTCACCGACGCGCCGCAGAACATTGCGATCGGGCTTATCGGCTTCCTTTACGGCAGCGATTTCGGCGACGGAATGCTTAAGGTGGCGAATTACGGCTACGATGCCGACTGCACCGTTGCCACATATGCGGCTCTTTACGGCATTATGTACGGTACGGCGGGAATTCCGGCGAAGTGGTCGGATCCCATCGGTGACCATATCCTTCTTTCGAAGGAGGTCAGAGGCTTCAGATGCCCGGCAAACCTTGACGAGCTTACCGACAGGACTATCAGAATGTACAACATACTTCTTCAGGAGGACGAGGACAAATACGTCATCACCGACGAGGACTTTGCCGACTATGAGGTTCAGCAGTACACCCTCCCCGAGGGAGAGCTCCGGGACGAGGCTGTATGGATCACGCTCAAATACGACGGTTCGCCGGTCATTACTCCCGACGGAAGCCGCAGGATGTCCTTCCGCGTGAGAAACAACACCTATGCAAGGTGGGATATGCGTTTCAGCATTACCTGCCCGGACAATTTCATTGCCACCGGCGGCGGTTATGCGTCTCTTGAACACGGCGAAGAGGCTGTTTATGAGGCGACGGTCAGCGCAGGGGCGGACTTCAGACGTTCGCAGGCGGATTTTGTCCTCAACGTTGACAGGCTGAACGAAGAGGGGATCTGGAAGAGATATTACATTCCGTTCGTTCTTGTCAGAACCTCTCACTGGGTCATTGACGGAGAACACACCGACGTTGACGGCAACGTCATCACGTTCGCGGCGAACGGAACCGGAAAGCACGTCGCCGAGACGGTTCTGTACTCCGCGGAAAAGCGTCCGTCGAGGTTCAACATCGCCACCACCGAGAAGATGAAGCTCTTTGTTGACGGCAGGCAGGTTCTTGACGGAGGCGTAAATCCGACGCTCCGCAATTCTTACAGCACGCTGAATTTCCCGGATCAGGAGACCGAATTCCTGCTTGAGGCGGGAGAGCACAGCCTGAGAGTGGAGCTTGACGGCGATGCAGGCAAGGAGTTGGTGTTCTCGTTCGTATTTACGGCGAAGAAGTGCACCACACCCGAGGGCGGCAGACCCCTTGTCGCTTACGAGTTCCTTGAGAACGTTGTCGGATAAGGCATAAAAGCATAAAAAACGACCTCCCTGAAGCGATTTCCGGGAGGTCGTTGCTGGTTTTTGAGCATTATTTGTCGGAGGCGGACTTTTTTGCCTTGCGGTAATTTCCCGGGGTGGTGCCGGTGACGTTTTTGAAGGCGCGGTACAGCTCGCGCTTGTCGTTGTAGCCAATGCGCTCGCTGATCTCTTCGATCGAGAGCGACGGGTCTTCAAGCAGCCGGATTATCTTCTGGATGCGCACGTTCTGGACGTATGACGAGAAGGGATTGCCGAAATACTTCTTGAAAGCCCTGCTGAAATATGACGGAGAATAGAAGTATTTTGCGGCTACGTCGTTCAGGGTTATCTGGTTGCCGCAGTTGCCCTCGATGTAATCGATTATTCCGGGGATCATGTCGCGGATATCGTGCATGACGTTGTCGCGGTTTGTTTTTTCGATGTTGCGGATTATCAGGTAGAACAGGATGTTTAAGTAGCTTGAAACTACCTCGACGTAGTTGCTGCCCTTGCTTAAGATCTCGTCGCACATGGAGTTTACGATACCGTCGGCTGAGATGAGGTCGTTGCCGCGGAAGCTGACGAGAGGGGGTCTTACCGAGCCGTCCCCGCTCCTGAATTCGCTGTTGTACAGAAAATATGCAAAGACGTCAAGCACGGTGTGGCTGGAGTGAAGGTTTTCCGAAATGAAGTCCGGCAGGAGTATCATATTTGCGTACAGCACGCCGCCCTCGGAGCGGTAGTAATGAGTCTGATCGGTGTCGATAACAAGAAGGTCGCCCTTTGTCAGCTGATACGGGGTGCCGTCGACATAATGCGTGGCGTTTCCGCTGATGATATAGCAAAGCTCAAGAAAATCGTGCTTGTGCACCAAGCTCTCGCCGAGGGAGCTTTCGCGGTAGGCGGTGAATTTCATCCCTTCTTCAAGATAATCCTTGTATTTATAGGTATATTCGCATTCCAAGCCGGATTCCCCCCCTTGATTTATCCGTGATAATATGATACTATATTTTACAGCAAAAACACACGCAAGTCAAGGCGGTTTCATGACATCCTTATGTTTCTTATGACGGTTTATGCCCTGATCGCGTCAATATGGGGAGTTTTATGACGTTTCCGGTCCGGCGCCGGAGGTGAGGACATAAATTGTTGATTTGAGGTAATCGATTGTCATTATGCTCTGTCACGGCGGGTGGTATAATATGAATACAACCAAATCCGGATCGGAGGAAAACTGATGAAAAAACATACAAGGGTTCTGTCGGCGCTGCTGGGTCTGCTGATGCTTTGCGGGATATTTGCCGCCTGCAGGACCGGCGGAGGCGACAAGCCCGGAAGCGGCGGAACGGAAACTGTGCCGCAGACGGGAAATTACGTTGCGGATTATCTCCCTGACGGGAAATTCGAAGGCAGGACGTTCACTGTTGCAAACTTCGGCGACGTCAGATCATTTGACATAAGTCAGGATGACGCTACCAATACCTTTGACAAGGCGAAATATCAGCGGAATCAGCTGATCGAGGCGAGATACGGCATGGAGTTTGCCGAAAATCTGATCGCATCGGGCTATGACGAATGCTATACTGCCTACATGAACAACTACCAGTCGGGCGAATATGCCTTTGATGTCTGCAAGAACATCATGAGAAACGCATGGCTTGCGGTCGTCGGCGGGGCTGTCGTTCCGATCGAAAAGCTGGAATACTGCAGGCCGGATCAGGAATGGTATCTTAAGTATGTCAACGAGGAGCTTACGATAAACGGCACGCTCTTCTTTGCCTATACATATGAGGCGGACACCGTTACCCGTGCGCTTTGCTGCGTCTTCTTCAACAAGAAGATGGCGGAGGACAACACAAAGCTTGAAAATCCCTATGACCTTGTAAAAGCCGGTACATGGACGACCGACAAGATGTTTGAAATGGCGGCGGTCGGCAGAAGTGACGTCAACGGCGACGGTAAGATGAGCATTGACGACGACGTTTACGGTATCATTGCCGAGGATGACCAGTATGTTCCCGGAATGTGGATCGGCGCCGGGATGAAGATGATCGAGAAGGACAGCGACGGTTCTCCCTACCTCTCAGCCGCAGGAAACGAGAGGTTCATAGATATTCTCAACAAGACTTTTGATGCGTATATGGACAACGGGCTTCTGTTTGAGGGCTTTACCCAGCGCGGACAGGTGTATCAGACGATCGTTGACGACAACAGGTCGTTTACCGAGAATCATTCGCTCTTCTACATGGGCGGTATCTATCAGTGGGAAGCGATGACCGATATGCAGGACGATTTCGGTGTTATACCGCTTCCGAAGTATGACGAAAATCAGGAGAGATATTACGCAAGGGTCTGCGACGGTCATGCAAACTGCGTGCCGGCTTCCAATCCCGACCTTAAGTTCACGAGCATAATCCTTGAAGCTCTTGCTGTCGAAAGCCTCAACATAGTCAATCCGGCATATTTCGAGGATGCTATCGAAAACCGTTACCTCCGCGACCCTGAGGAGTCGATGGAGATAATCAAGATGCTTCAGAAGAACATAATCGTTGACCTTGCCGATTCGATCTGGATGACGACCGGCAGACAGATCATTGTTGATGCCTTCAGAAACGAGAGCAAGACCTTTGCTTCGACGCTTGACAAATACGCTCCGGTCATCAACAAGCAGATAGCTAACGATGTTGAGAAGATCATTGAAATAATCGATAAATACGGACTCTGATTCCGGAACCGAAATCAAAAATACAGGAGAGAAAACGATGAAAAAGATAATTGCGGTTTTACTGTCGCTTATGATGCTTGTTCCGGCATTTGCCGCGCTTCCGGTTTCTGCCGAGGGCGAGGAGAGCAAGGGCGAGGGTGCCGAAGAGAAGCTGTCTGCAAAGTTCTACAACGTGACTGAGGACGAATGCTGGTTTTATGTTGTGTTCAACAAGCCGGTTGCCGAACCCAAGCCGACTGACGAGGTGTTCCTCGGGCTTGTGGGACACGGCTGGCCGGTGAACGATCCTCCGGTGCTCCGTTACCTTGTCCGCTGCGAGTTCAACGATGTTGAGGCTGTTACCGACACAGTGTGGCGCTTTTCTCCGAAATCGGCAAAGACCGATTCGGCGAAGAAGGAGCACAAGGACTGGTGGCTTTATCACAACATTCCCAATGAGACGGAAAAGGCCTCGGTCGATAACTGGTCGATACGCCTTTTCGGAGTCATAACAACGGCTGACGGAAGCGAAGAGCTTGAGCTTGACGAGAGCGAGATCATGTATGACAATCAGGCGGCGTTTGAGAAGGGACCGTCCTATAAGATCCAGGACGTGACCGAGGATCCCTCGAGCTATACAACGGTTGCATCCCTTAAGGACCTCGGCATTGAGCTGCCGACCGAGCCTCCGGCAACAAGCGCTCCCGAAACGAGCGGAAAGACCGACGACACCTCTGCGGAAAAGCCGGATACCAAGCCTACTGGTACCTCCGGTGCGCCTCAGGACGACGGAAACAAGAATAACAACGTTGTTATCTGGGCGGTCGTCGGTGTTGCGGCGGTCATTATAGTGGCCGTTGCCGTTGTTGTTCTGGTAAAGAAAAAGAAGGCATAAATAACCGGGAAGCCGGCAATTATAAGCGGCTTCCGGAACAGGTACCGGGAGATCTTCCCTGTGGGAAGCTCCCGGGATTGTTTTCATGATACCGGATTTAACCGAAAGGACAGAATATGAAATCAAGAACAGTAAAACTGATATCGGCAATAATGGCGGTGCTGATATTTGCCGCGGTGTTTGCTTCCTGCCACAGCGGCGGCGGGACTGCCGTTACCGACGGGACGGGCGGGAAGACAAACGGCACCACCGACAGCCCGACGACCGACAGAAGGCACGAGTCCGGAACTCCCGGTGTTGTCGATGCTTACTGGCCGGACTACGGGAACTTTGAGAAGTACGCCGGAATGCGCGAAAGGCTTGAAAAATGGCTTGTCGATAACTATATAAACGGTACAAAGGCTCTGTTTTCCTTTACCTACAACAACCTTCCGTCGGAGATCATCCTTGCAAAGTGGGAGAGAAAGACCTCTGAGGACAAGGCTGACGGCGGAAAGAAATACACCGTTTCCTACACAAATCCCGCCGACGGCTTCAGGGTATGGGCGGAATTTACGCTGTTTTACGATTATCCGACGCTTGAATGGTGCACCTATGCCGAGAACGGCGGCAGTGAGAACAGCAAAAAGCTGCGCAATTTCATGGGAATGGACATCAGCTTTGAGCTTGATTCCTCATCTCTCACCCTTCACACGACCGAGGGCTCGCTTGACATTGCCGGCGACGATATAAACGATTACAGGCTTGTCACCGAGAAGCTGACGAATAAGGTCACGACCTTCATGCCGGAGGAGAACGACGGACGCTCGTCGGAGCACGCATGGCCGTTCTTTGACGTTGTCGGAAACGGAAACGGTATTATGTTCGGCATAGGCTGGACGGGACTCTGGACGGCGAATTTCTCGGCTGAGGGAAATAACGTCAACATCAGCTCCGGAATGGCAAAGTTCAGCTCGTATCTCAGGCCGCAGGAAAAGGTAAGGACGCCGCTTTACAGCATCACATATTTTGACGGCGACGCGGAATACGGACACAATCTTTTCCGCCGCACCGTTCTTGCTCATTACACTCCCGACGACGGTACCGACAATGTCTGCAAGCTGCCTGTCTCTGTCACGACAGAGTCATACGGCGAAAGCGGGATAATCGACGACGTTTCCAAGTGGACAGGCAAGCTGAGCATCGACAATGTATGGACGGATGCCGCATGGTTCGGCGACACCGACAAAAAGTCGTGGACTGTCGAGACCGGAAACTGGTGGATAAACAAGCGGCTTTATCCCTCCGGCTCGCTTAAGAAGGTGTCGGATTTCCTGCACTCCAACAATCTGAAGTACACGGTGTGGTTCGAGCTTGAGAGAGTGGCTGTCGGGACGGAGCTTTACCGGGAGCATTTCGATCTTCTGATAAACCGGAATGTCGTCGGAAGCTACATTCTCAATCTTGCCTCCGAGGAGGGCTACAGGTGGGCGGAGAATTATCTTATCGGCATGATAAGGGAGAACGGGATCGACATTTACCGTCAGGACTTCAACAGCCCCGGAATCGCGCAGGCATGGGCGGCGAACGACGAGCCTGACCGCGACGGAATGACAGAGCTGCGGTATGTGGAGAATCTTTACCGTCTTTACGACAGGCTTCACCGGGAATTCCCCGGAATAATGCTTGACAACTGTGCGTCGGGCGGAAAGAGGATCGACCTTGAGATGCTGAAGCGGATGGTCATCCTTCACAGGACCGACTATACCTGCGTGCCTTACGGCGACGGCGAGGGACAGTTCAACATGGAGGGCATTCAGTGGCAGAATCAGAATCTGTCCTACTGGCTCCCGCTTCACGGCGCAACTCTCGGATATCCGGTTTACCTTTTTGAGGATTCTTATCTTGCAAGAAGTATGCTTTCCGCGGGTGTTGCCCTCGGAATTCAGGTCGGGTATGCCGCGGATATGCCGCTTGCGCAGAAGATGACAAGGGAAATGTCGGATTTCAGGGGGTATTTCATCGGCGACTACTATCCGCTCCTTGAGCCGACATATGACAAGACCTCAAAGCAGGCATTCATGTACGTCAGGGAGGACATAAACGAGGCGCTTGTTCTCGTCTATAACCGACCGCAGAACAGCGAAAGCACGAGATTTACCCTGAAGCTGCGCGGGCTTGATCCGGATACGACGTATATCGTCACCGATCAGGACGCAAGAAAGGGTCAGGCAAAGGAAATGACCGGAGAGAAGCTGATGAACGAGGGGATCGACCTCAATGTTTACAGCGGCTCCGCGAAGATACTTCTGCTTACACCCATTAACTGAAACCGGGAAAGGCGCATACTATGCTGAAAATATCAAAAATTCCGGACGGAGAGCCGGTAAGCACACTCTTCACCGCAACGGTTGACGGGGAGAACGCTCCCGCAAAGGCAATACGTGTCTCGGCTTACCCATACAATTACGGCTGGCCGGGGCATCAACGCCCGGAGGAGCAGAGCGAGGATTCGGCTTATATCGCTTTTGAATCGGATAAGCCGGTCAGGCTCAGTGTGAAGCCCGGACGGGAGTTTTGCGAGGCGGTTGTACGCCCGCTTTCGAAGGGGATAAAGCCGGAGAGGGAAGGCGGAGGGCTGGTCTTCACGCTTGAGCATCCGGGGCAGTATTCTCTTGAGCTTGACGGGCATCACAACAATCTTCACATTTTCTTCGACGCACCGAGGGAATATGCAGAGGACGGGGTCATATACTACGGTCCCGGTGTTCACAATACCGGAGTTGTCAGGCTTTACAGCGGGGACACGGTGGTCATCGACCGGGACGCGGTCGTTGTCGGCGGGTTCTTTGCGGTAGATGCCGAGAACGTGAAGATCACCGGAAGGGGCGTTATAGACGGCAGATACGAAAACCGGACGAACGACACGCTTTTGCTTGCCGTTGACGTTCAGACATGGGGACACATCGATCACGGTGCGGAGGGCTTTATGAAGTTCATGAAGCGCACCGACCTCATGACCGGCAACATCAAGCTCTACAACTGCCGGAACTGCGTTATTGAGGGGGTCATCTGCGTCGATTCCGCGGCGTGGGCTGTCTCCTGCTATGCCTGCTCCGATCTTCATATCGACGGGATAAAGGAGGTCGGTCAATGGAAGTACAACACCGACGGGATCGACCTTATGAACTGCCGCGATGTGCTTGTCGAGAACTGCTTCCTGCGCAATTACGACGACTGCATGGTGCTTAAGGGCATAAAGGGCTGGGACGGCGAGGATCTTTACAATATCACGATGCGGAATCTTGTCATCTGGTGCGACTGGGGTCGTGCGCTTGAGATCGGTGCCGAGACCTGCGCGGACGAGTATCACGGCATACTGTTTGAGGACTGCGACGTAATTCATGCTGTCTTCTCGATGCTTGATATTCAGAACGGCGACAGAGCCTATGTTCACGACGTGACGTTTGACAACATCCGCTGCGAATTCACTAAGTATCAGCAGCAGGACGTTCTTCAGACCGATATGACAGTGCCGTATCCCGACCCTCAGCCGGCATATCAGCCGAGACTTATATTTATCCACGGCTATACCGGTCAGTGGTCAAAGGACGGGATACCCGGAAAAACCTCCGATATCCTGTTCCGGAACATCATGGTTTATCCCGATACCGGAATGACGGCTCCCGAGATCGACATCTGCGGCTTCTCTGAAGGACACGGGGTCGAGCGGGTGACTTTTGACGGCATATTCATGAACGGAAAACGCCTGACCCGCGGCGACATAAAGTGGACAGTCGGGCATCACGTCGGGGAGCTTGATTTTATCTGACAAAAAACGCCGCTCTGCCGGAAAAGCGCGGCGATAAAAAACAGCCGAAAAAAACAAATCGGTCATTGACAGGGAGAGAAATATGTGTTATACTCTCCCTGTCGGTCATGTATTTCCGGAGAAAAGGAATCTGATATGGCATTCATCAACACTGTTCCGTCAAAGGATCAGCTTGCGCCCAACCTGTGGGTGACGTTTGAAATGGGGGACACCGACGCAAAGAGGATCCTCTTTGTCGGGAACTCCATAACAAGGCACGGGGTTGCTCCGTGGATAGGCTGGAACAACGACTGGGGCATGGCGGCATCGGCAAAGGAGAAGGATTACGTTCATCTCACCGCCTCGGCTCTTAAAAAGAGATGGGGAGCCTGCGATTTCTGCATAACTCAGGCGGCTGACTGGGAGCGGAATTATACCGACCCGGAGCTTCTTGAAAAGCAGTTTTCGGCGGCACGCGATTTCTGCGCCGATGTTGTGGTTCTGCGCCTCGGCGAGAACGTGATAAGAGAAACGTTCGATTATGACGCGTTCGTCAATGCTTACTGTGACATGGCGCACTTCTTTGCGTCGAAAAACGGCGCGCAGATCATCGTTACCGATCTTGTGTGGTCGCACCCTGATATTGACCGGGCGATCCGTGAGGCGGCGGGGAGGCTCGGCGTCGGTTACATACCGTTCGGCGACCTCGGCGAGCGTGATGAAATGTCGGCAAAGGGGCTTTTTGAACATTCCGGAGTTGCCGGACATCCCGGCGACAGGGGGATGAGGGAAATATCCGACAGAATTCTTGGGGCAATAAAATAATCATTATCTGAGAAAGGCAGCTCAAATGACGGATTTCACAAGGTTTGCGGAAGCGGACAGAAAATTTATCAACCGTGATACGATCGATACCTATTGCAACAACAACATCGCTCTTATCGGTGAAAACACGAAGGTCACCGGCATAGTTCTTGAATTCCCCGGTCTCGGCGGGAACTCCTGCCTCGGCGGGAACATGGACACGCTCGGTACCTATGACAATGCCTTCACCCGCAGATGCGCGGAGAACGGTCTTGTCGCCGCGTATATGTTCCCCGGACCGTGGAGCTGGATGAACCGCGGCGCGGTCAGGGTGACCGACCTTGTCATCGACGCGATCGCCGACAGGTTCGGGCTTGAGGAAGGGAAGTATACCCTTGTCGTTATGGGCGGAAGCATGGGCGGCTACGGTGCGCTTATGTTCTCTGTCGGAACGCGGCATAAGGTGACAGCCTGCCTTGCGCACTGCCCGTGCTGTGATCCGCTCAACAGCTTTGCCGTGCATCCGGCGTTCCCGCGCACCTATATCTGCGCGGTCAACGAGTACGATATGTCTTTTGAGGACGCGCTTAAGTACTCCGCACCGGTCAACAGAATTGCCGATATGCCGAAGATCCCGTATTTCATCACCGCTGACGAGCATGACGAGTGTTTCTTCGTACCGGAGATCACGGCGCTTACCGAAAAAATGCGCGATGCGGGACTTGACGTGACATATCTTTTCCTTCCGGGGCAGCCTCACGGCGGATATACTCAGGAGGAGCGCGAAAAGTTCGACCGGTTTGTGTTTGAGAACAGCGGGAAATAAATCCGGTCGGGAATAGTTAAACAAGCGGCTTTTAAAAACATTGAGTTTTTTTAAAGCCGCTTGTTCTTTTTAGTTGTGTCAGTGTTTCTTTTTACGTCTTATCAGGGCAAATACCGTTCCGCCGATCGCGGCAATCGCAGCTGCGGCGACTGCGGCAATGACAGCGGGCTTGCTGTCCGACGGCTTTTCCGACGGCTCCGTTGTCGCGGAAGAGTCGGTGCCGGAGGTTACCGGTTCAGTCGGGGGAACCGTTGTTTCCGGCGGGGTTGTCTCCGGTTTTGTCGTGGTTCCGGGGGTGATTATGACGTTTCTCTTTGAGGAGGGAACGCCCGGTTTTGCGGTGACGGCATCGGTCACTTTTATTTCGATGTCACTGAAGGTGACACCGGATTTTGCGCCGAAGAAGCCGAAATCAAGTCCGGGAGCCTCGTATATCCGGTTGACGAGCGTCTTTTCACCGTTGATATAGAAGGCGATGATCTCGTCCTCAACAACAACCTTGAGGGTGTACTCCTTGCCCGGCTCGTATCTGAAGCCGACGTAGGAACCGGAGTTGTCCTTTGCTGCCGAGATGTTCGACAGCTTATGGGCATCGTACTGAACGCGGTTGTTTGCGGCGTTCAGCATGATGTAGTAGGAATTTTCGCCGACTCCGTTCGTGCCGAAGCAGAGGCCGCCCTGACTGAAGTAGGAATCGACGGTGAATTTGCAGGTGAGGATCATGGTTTTCGGAAGCTCGCCCATATCGACGTAGGAAATTCCGTTCTTTCCCGAAAGGGTAATGCCGTTTCCGTTGACAGCGGCGTCGCCCTTTGTTCCGACCGGCTTGAATTCAAAGGCCTTTGTGAAGTAATCGGAATAGGTCGAGGGGGCATCGAGGGCAAGCGTGCCGTCGGACTTCTGCTTTACCTCGAAAATGACCATGTTTCCTGCCCAGTCATAGACCTTGGAGTCTTTTTTGCCGTTCTTGCGTCCGAGCCAGCCGCAGAGGTAGCATTTTCCGTTCAGATATGCGGATTTTGCCGCGTAGAAGGTGAATGCGTTGCCGCTGAGGACGTTGTCCGCCGGGTCTTTGTAGGGTCCGTAGACAGAATCGCTCATTGCATAGTAGGTGATGCAGTCCCAGCTGTAAAACAGATAGTACTTATCGCCGATTTTGCGGATATCGGAGCATTCAAGCATATATTTGTGGTTCGGCTCGAAGATATTCCCCTTGAAGGTCCAGTCTTTCAGGTTATCTGAGGTGTAGAGAATGACAACGCCGTTTTCGCTGCCGTTTGTCTTGCATCTGCCGGACACCGTCATCCAGTATTCTCCGGCTTCCTCACACCAGAAGACCTGCGAATCGCGGTAGTCGGCGGTGTTGTAGCCGTCCGGGGGATAGATCGTCTCCTCCGTCTTCTTTTCCCACGTCTTGCCGTTGTCGGTGCTGACTGCGTGCATAATCGCGGTCGTGCGGGAAATATAGGTGTTGACGCCGGTGTAGAAGCAGTGGAGGGTATCGCCGACCCTTATATACGACCCGGTGCCGAGCCCGAAATAGTCCTGATATTTTTTGTCATCGGTCGGTTTTACGGTCACTCCGTCGTTTGTGAATTCGTAGAAATTATCGGTTGTAAAGCTGTAAAACGGATGTATGAGCGCCGCGCCGTTGTTGTCGGTGTCGTAAAGATAGAAGAGCTTCATCTTATTGCCGTCGTTCATCGGCATTACATCGCCGACCCAGCCGTTTTTCAGCCTCGGAAAGAGGCTTACAACTGTTTCGCTGTTCATTTTTTCCTCCGCGTTTGTTGAAAGGGGCACCTGTAATATCATCAGAAACGGCAGAAGGAAAGCCGTTATACGGGAAATCCTTCTGCCGTGGTGCCGGTCGGTATTCCGGCAATTTTTCATTTAACGGACTTCCTTTGCAGTGAGAGCGATGTTGTTGATCGCAAAGACGGTTCCGTCGGAAATATCGGATTTGCCCATGCAGCGGACAACCAGCTTGGTGTCGCCCTTGCTGAGGTCAAAGTCGCCGAGGTCGATCTCCTTGAGTCCGCCGTTTTCCTTGTTGCAGCAGTCAAGTCCTTCGTTTGAGGTGAGAAGAGTCTCGCCTATGAAGATCTGGAAGGTGCCGAAGTCGCCGCCGTTGAAGAGGGTCAGGGTCACGTTGTACTTTCCGTCAGCGGGGATGTTGAACGGGATCTCGAAGGTCTCGTCATTGGAAGCTGCCCAGAAGAGCTGATAGGTGTCTTCGTCGTTGAGCATGAACTCGTCGTCGATGCGTGCGAAGTTCTGAGAGACGTTCTGAACGAACTTGTCGCCGGAAGAGGGAGTTGCTTCGTCAAGATAGAACGCGGTCTTGTAATTGAGAACGGTTCCGACCTCGACCTTTACCGGGGGGTTGGTTTCGGGGGGCTGAGTGGTGTCGGGAACGGAGGCGTTGCCCGGCTTTGTTCCGGTGTCCTTATCGGAATCGACGGGCTTGGACTGAGCGGGGGTTCCGGATGTTGTGCCTGAGCCTGTGCCTGAGCCTCCGTTTGTACAGGAGACAAGGGTCATGAGTGCGAGAGCTGCAGCGATTACTGCGAGAATTGTCTTTTTCATTTCAATTACCTCTTTTTTTTGTTGATGTTTTGTTTGTGCCGATTATCTCAGCTTCTGTGTTTTTCGGATATAAGTGCGATACCGGCAGCGGCTGCAATTCCGAGAATTACCGCGGCTGTGACGGCATCCGACGTGCCGGGATTGGGCGCCGGCTTTGCGGTTAGTGTGAGCGAGGTGATGCCGAAGTTGCAGTAGTCTGCTGCAAGTGCGCTGTTTTTGCCGACGCACTTCACGACAAGCTCCTGCTTTCCGGACTTCAGTTCGTGTTCGCCGAGGTCGATTTCCGTGACACCGCCCTCGCCGAAGCAGTCGAGAGAGTCCTTCAGCGCAGCACCGCCGAGGGTGAGGCTGAAAATCCCGAAGTCTCCGCCGATGAAGGCTTTGATCTTAACGCTGTATTTTCCTGCCGACGGGACGTTTAGCGGAACCGTGAGCGTCGGAGCAGATCCTGCTTCTGCGGTCGGAATCGACCAGAAGAGCTGTCCGTTGTCCTCGGGAAGGACATCGTGGGCATTGAAGAGCGCCTTCCAGTCCCTGTCCATGTCCTGGACGAACCTTCTTGCGTCGTTGTCTGTTGCATTCGACGCCTTTGCGGTACCGATGTGCTCCGGCATATAATAGTAACCGGGGGTGCTGAGGATCAGACGGCTGATGCCGAGATTACAGCCTGGCGCGGTGTTTCCGGGGTTGCAGCCGATGCAGGTGAAGACAAGCTCGGTATCGCCTGCCGGGAGCTTTATGTTCCCGAAATCGAAGAATGTGAGTCCGCCGTCGCCGAAGCAGTCAACCGAATCCGTCACTGTCTTTCCGCCGAGCGTGATGCTGAACTTTCCGAAGTCGCCGCCGACGAACATTTTGAGTTTGACATTGTAGGTTCCGGCTTTTCCGAGCTTAAGCGGGATCGTGAAGGTCGGCCTCTTTTCCGCATCCTCTTTTGATACGACCCAGAAGAGCTGTTCGTTGACTCCTCCGTCGGAGTCGCCGAAGACGTGTCCCCAGTCAACGCCCTGAACGAATTTTTTTGCGTCCTCGGCGGTGGCGTTGGATGCCTTGGCTTTTTCTGCGTATTCCGGCAGCCTGTATACCGTGTGAACCGGTTCCGATGCCGCCGAAATTCCGAGCGGCGCGAAAACCGTCAGGCAGACAAGAGCCGAAACTGTCAGTGCAAGTGCTTTCCGAAATAACATACCGTTCCTCCTTGTTGCAGATGCCTGTTATTTATTGTGATATTCCGCGCAGAATATATTCACAAGAGATTTTCCGGAGCCGATGTAAATAAAGGATTGTAAGACGGGCGGAGCCTTTACTTCCTCGGCTATCCTTTTATTTGTTGAAATAACAACACCTGATCCCTGTGACTGTTCTGTATTTCGGCAACTGCTACAATATTTTCTACATGTTCATATTATCACACAACCGCTGTGCTTGACAATAGACAAATCAAACGAAAGTAGAAAAAAACAATTCTGTTCGGTATTTTTCCATATGATAAAACGGCAGTATTTCTATATCCTGTATATCGCAGACAAAATACCGCCGCTGTCACTGTGTACAGAGTCAGCGGCGGTATGGTCTGATTTTTTGCCTGTTTTACCGGTTCAGCTTCCGGTATTCCGACGGGGTGATCTTCTCGTGGTATCTGAAATATTTGTAGAAGAGATGAACGTTGTCGAAGCCTACCGCGCTTCCGACCTGCTCGACCGAAAGGTGGGACGTGACAAGAAGCTGCTTTGCCGCCGCCATTTTTACCTGATTTATATATTTTTTGACCGTTATGCCGTAGGTTTTGCTGAACATTTTCGAAATGTAGTCCGGACTGTAATTGAACTCGCCGCAGAGGTCGGAAATATCGACGGGAGAATTGATGTGATCGTGGATGTAGTCGAGCATTTTCTGCATCGGGACGCCGGCGTCGGTCATACAGTCGGCTGCCGCGCGCAGCTCATAGGCAAGCGTGAGGAAAAGCGCGTCAAGCTCGGCATTGTCGCGCACCTCCGGGCGGTAGCGTGTCCAGAGCTTCTTCATTAAATCGTATATAAGGACAATATTTCCGGAAAGCCGCTGTTTTATTCTTTCTTTTTTATTGAGGACATCGATATTGCCTTCGAAGGTGACGGAATAGAACGCACAGGACGATTCCGACGGACGGTCGCCGGAGAGTACGCTGAACTGCGGAAGGATGAGAAATTCGTTTTTTTCTATATCGTACACCCTGCCGTCGGCTTTTATATGGACGGTGCCGTCGGTGACGAAAATGAATTCGTTTGCATAAAGGAAGCGTTCCTTGTGTATCCAGTTGTTTCTGACGCTGGTGAAGGCGACGTTTCTGACGCTGAGGCTGCCTGTCCTTACCTTTTTGTCGTAGCTCAGTCCGTCCGGAATGATTATCATGACGCTTTTTTTCTCCTTTTAATTGTTTTCTCTATTGAAAAGTGTTCCGTTATCGATTATAATTATAGCGTAAGACGGGTAAAATGTCAATAATAATCGATTTTATGAGAGGTGCTTCTGTGAGCAAATTAACAATAAAGGCGGAGAAGAAATATCTTGTTCTGCCTGTTGGAAAATATGTGGATTCAAGGAAGCTGGTTCTGGTTCATGACGGAAAAACGGCAGTCGATATTGACCTTCGCCTTGACTATGTGAACCCCTCGGAGTACGTTTGTCTTGATATTTCAAAGTATCGCGGAGATGAGCTGACGGTGGAGGTTCTTCAGGATGTGATACCGGAGGATATACAGTCTGATGCTCCGCCGGTTAATTATTCCTCGTCAAGGAGCTTCCGTCCTCAGGTACACTTCACTCCGGATTACGGGTGGATAAACGACCCCAACGGACTTCTTGAATACACTTCTCCGGTAACGGGGAAGAAAACCTACCATATGTTCTACCAGTACAACCCATACGACACGGTGTGGGGCAATATGCACTGGGGACACGCGGTCAGCTCCGATCTTATAAGGTGGGAGCACCGCCCGATCGCACTTTTTCCCGACGGATTTGGGACGATGTTCTCCGGCAGTGCGGTGATCGACAGGGAAAACCGCTCCGGGCTGAAGGAGGGTGAGGAGGACGTTATCCTGCTGTTCTATACCGCAGCGGGAGGCTCGAACCTTCTTTCGGAGGGCAAAAAATTCACCCAGTGCCTTGCATATTCGACCGACGGCGGCGAGACGTTCAGAAAGTACGCGGACAATCCGATAGTTCCGCACATCGCAGGCGAAAACCGCGACCCCAAGGTCATATGGTGCGAGGAAATGCAGCGGTATGTCATGGCGCTGTATCTTGAGGATTCGCTGTTTCAGATTCTTGTCTCCGACGATCTGCTCCACTGGGAAAAGCTTCAGGATATCGTCATCGAGGGAGAGGCGGAATGCCCGGACATATATCCGCTGTACGCCGACGGGGACAAAAACAACCGGAAGTGGATAATCAGCGGCGCGTCGCACAGATATGTCGTCTGCGAATACCGGAATTACCGCTTCAATATTATTCAGAATGCCCGTCCGCTCAACTACGGCAGATACAGCTATGCGGCGCAGACCTTCTCCGGAGTATCCGACGGCAGAAGGATAAACATCGCGTGGAACAGGGAGCTTACCTTCCCCGGTGCGCCCTTCAACGGTCAGATGAGCATTCCGACGGAGATGTCGCTTGTGACCCACCGTTCGGAGTACTTCCTCTGCGCAAATCCGGTGAAGGAGCTGACCGCGCTTTATGGCACGCAGACCGTCTGCAAGAACATCGAAATCTCAAAGGGCTCGCCCATCACCGTTCCGGTGAACAGAAGGGCATACCGCTTTGACGTCGAATTCTCGCCGGCTGACAAGAACCGCATCGTTATCGACATTTTCGGGAAGAGCGTCAAGATAGAGCCCGGCATGAATCTTGTCCGGGTCGGTGAAACGACCTTTCCGCTGTCGGCGACCGGAGTGCCGGAAAAGCTGGTTATGATCGCAGACACCTGCAGTATCGAGCTTATCTCCGGAAAGGGAGAGGCAATAATGACAGCTCCTCTGCTCTGCGACTACAATCTGAACAAAATGCTTATAACGGCTGACGAAAGAACGTTCATAAAGTCTCTGACCGTCACCGAACTGATTCCTCGATAAAAAAGCGCGATAAAAAAAGAAAGGGAGAAAGATCATGAAAAAGAGAATTGCAGCTCTGCTGCTTGCGGCGCTTATGCTTACCGGAATTCTTGCATCCTGCGTGAACAGAAAGCCGGATAACCCCGGCGGAAGCGACAACAACGGTACCGGAACAAGAGACGATGACTGGGATTTTTCAAGGTTCAATGACATAAACCTCCCGGAGGGAACCGTCGTCAACATCATGAGCCGTGCGCATCAGCGCCATGCAAACGAGATAACCGTCGAGACCGAGGACGGGAAGGAGCCGGATGACTTCATCCTTGCCTCCGTCTGGAAGAGACAGAAAGAGGTCGAGGAGATCCTCGGCGTCACGATAAAGAACAACAAGGTGGAGGAGACCGACGAGCACGGCGGCAGGACACTTATCCAGTCTGTTGTAAGCGGCGGTGACAATACCTATGATATCTATGCCTCAAGCTACTACGGCTCGAGCATTCTTGCGGCAGACGGACTTTTCCTTGACCTTTATAACGTGAAGAATCTTGACACCACAAGAGAGTACTGGTCGCAGTACTACATCGACAAGTCGCAGATCGGGAAGGGGCTTTATACAATAACCGGAGACCTTGCCGTCTCGGCGACCCGATTCCTGTTTGTCACCTTCTTCAACAAGGATCTTGTGAAGGAGTATCAGATAAACGATCCCTATAAGATGGTTGCCGACGGCACATGGACCTATGATACAATGCTCGCCACGGTAAAGAGCATTTACAAGGACGTAAACAGCGACGGTGAGCGCGACGAGAATGATTTCTACGGCATGGGAGTCAACAACTACCTCGGGGTTGACGCATATACAAGTGCCTTCAACATTCCGACCATCACGATAAACAGCGACAAGCAGGCGGAGATCTGCCTGAACTACGAAAAGTACGCCGATGTCGTGGACAAGCTCTATACCCTGTTCTGGAAGACCGAGGGTGTCCTCAACAAGCAGGATCCCGATCACCTTGCGACCCTGTTTTCTCAGAACACGCTCATCTTCTCGCAGAGCTGGCTCTATAACTGCGAAAGCTATGACATGAGAGACATGGTGTCGGACTACGGCATCATCCCGTACCCCAAGTACAACGAACAGCAGAGCGAATATTATTCCTTCGGTCACGATCAGATAACCATCTTCGCCGTGCCGAAGACAACCTCGCAGGCTGATGCCGCCGGTGCCGTGCTTGAGGTAATGAGCGCGACAAGCCGCAGCACCGTCATTGACCAGTACTATGAAATGGCTCTCAAGGGCAGATATGCCCGCGACGAGGAGAGCGTTCAGATGCTTGATATGATAAGAAGCAACTTCCTCCTTGATACCGGCTGGATCTACTGCGAAAGCACCAACCTCATGTCAAGAATGCTTCGTACACTTATCGAAGCGAAGAGCAAGAATTTCTCCTCATATTACCAGAAATACAGAGAGAGCTTTGAAGCATCGGTAAAAGACCTCAATAATGCCTTTGCGGGGCTTGACGAAGAGAACTAAAAGAGTTATAATGAGTCATAATAACTGTTGAAACTCTGAGATGACACCGGCGGCTGATACCGAAGCGGGTTCGGCCGCCGGCATTGTCCGGCTGACTGCCCGTCGGTCGGATAATGCACTGTTCCCGGCAGATCCGGGTGCGCACTTCAGAATCAAGGAAGGAACCGAAATGAAAGCACTTGTTTACGGAGAGACAATATGGGATGTATATCCCGACGGGGAGGTCATCGGCGGGGCGCCGTTCAATTTCAGCGCACATCTTGCTCACCTCGGAAACGAGGTCAGGCTCATTACCGCAGTCGGAAACGACAGTCTCGGCGACAGGGCGTTTGAGCAGATGAAATACCACAGAATCGACACGTCTTTTGTGCAGAGAAACAGCTATCCTACCGGGCGGTGCGACGTTACCCTTGACGAAAACGGCATTCCGCACTACGATATCGTAAAGGACGTTTCGTATGACCATATTGCGGTTGACGATGCCCTGATACAGGCGATAAAGGATTATGCGCCCGATGTGTTCTATTTCAATTCCCTCATACAGAGATCGGTTGAGTCCCGCGCGGGGCTTCTGAAGATCCTTGACAGGTGCAGGTTCAGACAGGTTTTCTGCGACATCAACATAAGAGAGGGCTGCTTCGACCGTTTCTCGCTTGCCGTGTGCATGGAGAGGTCAACGATCCTCAAGGTCAGCAGCGAAGAGTCGCACTGGCTCTATGACATCGGGCTTCTTAAGGCGTGCGAGATAAATTTCCCGCGCTCGGCGGCAAGGCAGTATCCCAGTCTTGACCTGATCATCTATACCCTCGGAAAAGACGGCTCCCAGATCTACGATACAAGAACGAAAATGACGTATCTGTCCGGAAAGCCGGAAAGCGTTCCCGTTGTTTCGACTGTCGGAGCCGGAGACTGCTATGGGGCAACCTTCATTGACTCGTATATGAGGGGCGACAGTCTCCGCGATTCAATGGAGCGTGCGACCGAGAGAAGCAACCTTGTCGTTTCACGGAAGGAAGCAGTGCCGTTCTGATGTATCTTTTTATAAAAGAAACGGAAAAATAAAATGAACAATATGTTTTTCAATACCGAAGCTACTCTCCCGATCATAACCGGCGAAAGCTCACGGGCAATAAATGCCGAAAACCCGAAAGGGGAGCGCGGAGCCGGCGGAAAAACCGCAAGCGGACTCGGCGTCGGCAGAAAGGGAACTCCCTGCATAACCCTGAAGGCGGGAGAGACCGCTGAGATCGCCGATATAGAGGGCTGCGGAGTGATCAACCACATCTGGATCACCGTTACCGACAAGACGTCGGAGGCAGACAGATTCGTGCTTCGTGACCTTGTCCTCCGGATGTACTGGGACGGTGAGGAAAAGCCGTCGGTCGAGTCTCCGCTGGGGGATTTCTTCTGCCTCGGCTTCGGAGAGAGCTACACGGTGAATTCCGCGCTGATAAATGTCAATCCCCTTCGCGGAATGAACTGCTATATCCCCATGCCGTTTGCCGGGCGCGCAAGGATCACGGTCGAAAACCAGCATCCGCGCGATATCGGCGGGTTCTTCTATCAGATTGATTACTGCCTGCGCGACAGCCTTCCGGAGAACACCGGATATTTCCACGCACAGTGGAGGCGCGAGGAGACGACGGTCAGGGGACGCGATTACGTCATACTTGACGGCGTGCGCGGCAAGGGACAGTATATCGGTACGTTTCTTGCACTGTCAACCCTTTCGCGCTACTGGTGGGGCGAGGGCGAGATAAAGGCATATATCGACGGCGACAACGAATTCCCGACGATATGCGGCACCGGCACCGAGGATTACTTCGGCGGTGCGTGGAGCTTTGCATCGCATATAAACGGCGAGTGCGTCGAGACGAATTTCTGCGCACCGTACCTCGGATATCCCTTCTATTCCGACAAGGACAGAGCCGTTACCAACCCCTATCACAACCGCGACTGCCCTCCGATGAGGACATTCTACCGCTGGCACGTCTGCGACCCGATGAGGTTCGCAAGCGATTTTCGCCTGACGGTACAGCAGATAGGCATCTGCCACGGCGGTCTGTTCGAGCGCTCCGACGACGTTTCGTCGGTTGCCTACTGGTATCAGACCGAGCCGCACGCCGATTTCCCGGAGCTTCTTCCGGTGAAGGAACGGCATCCGAGATAAAACTGCATACAAATAACACCCTTCGTTGCATCTGCGGTAAAGCCGGTGCAACGAAGGGCGTATTTTGATTATTCTACACTCATCCAGCAGCCTTCTGCTCCGATCCCGCCTTCGGGAGGAGTCAATACGCCTTTTTCAATCAGGCATTCAACAACTGCATCGAGAACAGGAAGACTTGCAAGGTTATTAGCCAATCTCCATTCTCCGAGCAGATAATCGGGAACAGATTTCTTAATAAGCGCTGCAATTTTTTCTGCAACGATTTCCGCATCCGCATTGAAATGTCCTTTTTGCAAAGCATTGCTGATATCAAAAAGTCTGTTTCTGTCAGAAAGAGAGCTTACAAGAATCTTGGTGTAAAGCATATCGCCATCACGGTACAAATAACCACATTCAATAGCTTTTGCCGCGTGTTCCTTTTCTGTTTCTGATAATGATGTAATATCGAGACCTTCAATCGCACGGAGTGCAAGTTGAATCCTTGGTTCTTTAGAAACATTCAGACCGCAGTCAAAATGCTTCTTAATACGATTGAAGTAGATATTATCAAGATGAACGTTGGAGAAGCCGCACACGTTTTGCGCGTCAACACCATCCCATCCGCCGCCGTAATACTTGCCGTTATCCACGTACCCAAATACACTGAAAGGACGATCTGCTTCTTTAACATTTGCAAAATGATTTTTCTCCAATGCACGTTGAACGCAGCAGGAAAAAGCATCAGCAATCTTAAATATCTGCTGCCAAAGGATTAAATTCATATCAACCTTCTTGTTGAGATATGGGAAAGCAAGATACTCCGCTCTGTGATCCTCAACATACTTCGATATGATATCGCAGATTTTGGGCAGCTGCTCTGTGTAGAGTGCATTTGCTTTTTCAAACACATCCTGATCAAGCAAAATGAAATTGAGTGCGTATTTACCGTTATCTGAGCGGCGAAGAAGTCCATACTCTCCGTTTTCACCTTTGCGGAGGATTTCAAGTTCTTCTTCAACATATACGGTTGGAACATTCAGTTCTTCAGCAATTTCGGACGCGCTCATCGGCTTTTTATGACAAAGCCATACAATATGTCTGGAAAACATTCTTCTGCATACATTTCGCGGATCTCCCCATGCGGGGTTGCCGGTTCCCCAGATGACGAAATTGATTTTGTCAAGTGCAACGGGTTTATTATAAGTATCAGTCATTTCTTCTACCTCACTTTTGATTTTTTGTCTTGCTGAAAATAGTCTCTGACGAACAGCGCCTTCGCTCGTTCCTTGCTTCTTCGCTATCTGCGCGGTGGAAAGACCGTCTATGTAGAACATGATCATTACTTCGCGATATGCTTTTGTCAGGAACGCCATTCTGCGATATACAGAGGATAAAAGCCCGGTCGTATCATCTGAATAATCTTCTTCTGCAAGACCGAGCAGAATTTCCTCGGAATCTCCCTCATATATCGTTTCTGTGCGCTTTCTGCGATTATTTGAAAAGTCGGCGTAAACATTACGCGCTACTCTCCAGATGAACGGATAAACATTTTCTATCTCTCCGTTACGATGTGCGGCTTTTAAGAGCGCATAAACAATATCTGAGCAAAGCTCTTCCGCTTCGTGGCTGTCACTTGTTCTTGCATAACAAAAGCCGAACAGCTTGTCAAGCAAGTCATCATCAAAATATTTCAGCAAGTCTTGTTTTTTCATTAGTTTCTCCAAGCGATTGATCAATGCTTTCACTTATATAGTCTGTGTATATTGAAAAATGTTAGGTCGGATTATAATATTATATCACATTTTTCAGAAAAGTGTGAATTCAAAGGGCAAGAACAACCCGGAGACAAATGAAAACAGAAAAACGACACGGCAGAATAAATCTGCCATGACGTCTCCATAAGTACTGCCGAACGGCTGCCCGCTTTACACAGATTCGCTCCAACAGGTTTTTTGGTATGTTCAGCCGCGGTTTCTTGCCTCGGTCGGTGTCATTCCGCGCGATTTTGCGTAGACGCGGGAGAAATATCCTGCGTCGGTGAAGCCGCACTCGGCTGCTATGTTCTTTACCGGCATATCGCTTTCTGAAAGCAGTTTGTCGGCATTTTTAAGACGTATGCCGTTGAGCGCGTCGGACACCGTGCAGCCGTATTTTGCGCGGAAGGTTTCAAGGATGTGTGTCCGGGAGCAGAGGAATTCTCCGCTGAGCCTTTCGAGCGTGATTTTTTCGGCAAAATGTGTCAGAAGAAAGTCGTATATCCGCGCCGGAAGCTCGGCGGTCTTTACGTTTATCAGGTTAGAGACCGTCATGTAGTCGGCAAACACCGACATTATGTCGGCATATGCCTGCATCATCTCGTGACTGACATGGGGAATGCTCCTTGCCGCTTCGGACAGAGCGTCTCTGTCGGGACAGAATTCTCCCGCGCGTCTTGCGGCATCGGCGGCATCTGCATTGCTTTCCGTGACCTGTCCCATCATGAGATATCCCACCGGTGCTCCGTAGCGGTAGAGCGGGCAGACTGCCTCGAACAGTCCGAACGGGCATTTGTAGATGTGAAGTCCCTTTTTGCCGTCGGCGCACCGGAATGCGTCGGCATCGCTTTTAAAGCAGATGCGCGCGGAGTTTTCGTTTGCGTGGAGTATGCGGCAGAAGGCAAGGTGATTTTCCGGATATGCGGCGATTTCGTGCATTTCGCGGTCGTGGATTGATATTCTGAACCCCGTTGCATCGTGAAGCCGGCGGAGAAGGTCGGGAATATCGGGCTGTTTCAAGGCTTTTCCTCCTTGGATAATAATCTGTGTACTATTTTACTGTATATTATACTTTTTTTTATTGAAAAATCAAGAGGGACGGTGTATAATATTTATATAACATCAAAAAAAGTTCCGAAAGGTAGGATTATTATGAAACTGTCTGAAGCACTTTCCGAAAGATCCGACATTGCAAAGCGTATCGACCGTCTTTACGACCGGCTTGTAAACAATGCAAAGGTTCAGGAGGGAGAAAACCCTGCAGAGGATCCCGAGGCTCTCATTGCCGAGCTTAACGGGCTGACGGAGCGCATGACGGAGCTTGTCACGAGGATTAATCTCACAAACGCCGCAACGGTCAGCGACGGTGAAACTGTGACGGCTCTCATTGCAAGGCGCGACTGCATGACGAAAAAGATCAACATCCTCCGCGGCTTTCTTGACGAGGCAAGCTCGACCGTCTCACGCGGAATGCGGAGCGAGATAAAGATAAAGAGCACCGTCAATGTGAGGGAATATCAGAAGCTGCTCGATGAGCTTTCGAAGGAGCTCCGCACGCTTGACGTGAGGCTTCAGGGGCTCAACTTCACGACAGAGCTTTTGTAAAAAATATGTTGTAAGCGGATAAGAGCGGGCACAAACTCCTTCTCCGGAGTATATCGGAGGAAACATATGCTGAAGATGAACCGAGCTTCATCATACCTTTATTCTTATGCTCCGCACAAAGCACATGAGCAAAGGGAACTATGCATTTTTACTACCGCAGTGCCGGCTTATCCGTCAGGGTGGGAACGGGGAAAAACAGAAAATCACATTCTCTCCGGCATCCGGGGAGAGACAGGAGACTTTATGGAAAAAGCAACACTTGTAGTTATGGCGGCGGGAATGGGAAGCCGCTTCGGCGGACTGAAACAGCTTGAGCCGGTCGGAGAGCACGGAGAGGTGCTTCTTGACTATTCGGTATACGACGCAAAGCGCGCAGGCTTTGACAAGGTTGTATTCATCATCAAAAAGAGCATCGAAAAGGATTTCCGTGAAACGGCGGGCGACCGCATTTCGCGCGGAATGGAGGTGGAGTACGTCTTTCAGGAGATTCCGGAGCACAGAAAGAAGCCCTATGGGACGGGAGATGCGATCCTCCGTGCGGCTGACGCGGTAAGCACGCCGTTTGCCGTCATCAACGCCGACGATTTCTACGGCGCCGACGCGTTCATGAAGATAAGGGAAGGGCTCCGCGATCCTGACGATTACTGCATGGTCGGCTACCGGCTGGCAAACACGCTGTCAGACAACGGCTCGGTCTCGCGCGGGGTCTGCGACATAAAGGACGGCTGCCTTGCTGACATAAACGAGCATACCGCGCTGACAAAGGACTCCGGGCTTGATCCCGACACGGTCGTGTCAATGAATATGTGGGGGCTGAAGCCCGATATTTTTCCGGTGCTGAGAAAGAAATTCGACGAATTTCTTGCGACATCCGACATCACAAAGGACGAATTTCAGATCCCGAAGGTCATTGACAGCGTGATAAAGAGCGGGCTTCACAGGGTTAGGGTATATCATACCGATTCCGTCTGGTACGGAATGACCTATCACGAGGACAAGAAGCAGGTCGCCGACGCGATAAAGAGAATGACCGACGAGGGCATCTACCCGGAGGAGCTCTGGAAATGAGTGACGGAATGATACCTTCGGATGAGACAGAGGTCATGAGGGAAGCCGCCTCACATTTCGCGTTTGAGGGTCGACTGATCCATGCCGAGCCATACGGGTGCGGGCATATAAACGACACGCACTGCCTGTGGTTCGACCGCGGCAGCTTTCCTCCGGTCAGATACATACTTCAGAAGATAAATACCGGCATCTTCCGCGACGTTGACGGGCTCATGAACAACATAACCCTTGTGACCGACCACATAAGAAAAAAACTCGCCGCAAAGGGCGGGGATTACGGGCGCGGAACGCTGACGGTCATTCCGACAACTGAAGGGGAGCCGTATTACCGCGCTCCGGACGGCGGCTGCTTCAGGGCTTATAAGTTCGTCGAGAACACCGTGTCGATTCAGTCGGCGGAGAATCCCGCGCAGTTCGGGAGCCTTGCCGCAGCGTTCGGGAAATTCCAGAATCAGCTTGCCGATTTCGATGCGTCGCTGCTTGCCGAGACGATACCGGATTTCCACAACACCGTAAAGCGGTTTGAGAATTTCGCCTCCTCCGTAAAAGCCGACCGCGCACACCGCAGAACGGCGGCGGAGAAAGAGATAGAATTCGCCATGAGCCGCGAAGCCGATGCCGGCGTCCTTGTCGGAATGCTGGCAAAGGGCGAGATTCCGCTGAGGGTGACTCACAACGACACCAAGCTGAACAACGTGCTTTTCGACGCGGTGACGGGAGAGGCGGTTTGCGTCATCGACCTTGATACCGTTATGCCGGGGCTGGTTCACTACGATTTCGGCGACAGCATACGCTTCGGCGCAAGCACGGCTGCCGAGGATGAGAAGGACCTTGACAGGGTATCGATGAGCCTTGAGCTGTTCGAGGCTTATACGCGCGGTTTTATAGCCTCCTGCGGGGGCAAGCTGACGGAAGCCGAGACGGAATATCTGCCGTTCAGCGCAAAGCTGCTGACATATGAGTGCGGTATCCGCTTCCTGTCGGATTACCTCGACGGCGACACGTATTTCAGGATACATTATCCGGAGCAGAATCTCGACCGCTGCCGCACACAGCTGAAGCTGGTTGCCGACATGGAAAAGAAAATGCCGGAGATGAAGAGCATTACCGAAAAGATCGTTAAAGAATACAGGTGAACCTAAGCCTTGGTGTTAAAAGCTCTGAACGGGTTTTTAACACCGGGGCTTTTTTGCTTGCCCGGTGAGCGCGGCTTCTGCAGGGTGAAAATCCGGAAGCGGGAAGGCATGGTCAAAGGGAAGGGCAGCGGGAGTTGAAATTTCCGGTTGAACAGCAAAAAACCCCGATACAATCGGGGCTTTCGCAGGAGACATCTTTTTGTCTCCGCATTATGAAGACTAACCCTAATTTTGATACAAATGCACCCCCCTTTGAGGTTAGGGGGTGCAAAGTCATTTTAGGGGGTGCATTTTGAGAAAAGGGGTGCAAATAAGTTACTGCAAATAATTGGGCATACGATAAAACTTCACTTTATCATATTTGTATTCTTCTTGTAATACGATAGCTACATCATCTGCATTCTCGATATAGCGGCCTTCCTCAAGGACCATCCATTGTTTCGAATTCAGATCATATTCTTTAATGGATATCCATAGTCCACTTTGCGATTCCGACCGACAACAAGCACGTTTAAATTCATTGTGGTCAAAAACAAGAAATTCTGTGCCAAAATCTATATCGGCAAATTTTCTGTTTGTTACATAATCCATCAAGGCGGGGTATTTCCATATCATCGGTATTATTATAATCAGCGCAAAAGCTAAAGTTGATACGCCGGAAACAATAATGATCGAGAGTGGTAGCATAGCTATTGACCAATCATCGTGAGTATACTCTGAAAATTCTTTATCACCCAACAAACCATCTGTAGCATAGAAAATAATAAGCAGAATTACCAAGCTAATTAACATTCCTACGAAACAAATTCTTGATTTTTTATTCTTGAAGTCATACATTTTCTCCACCACCTGATTGATAGTATAACATAAATGTTCTAATCTTTCAACGATTTGGTCTATAATATAACGATTATCCCGCTAAATCAACGATTATGGTTGTAATTTAACGATTACTTGTCTTTTAACGATTTGAAATGAAATCTAATTGTCAATTGAGAGATTCCTCTCTTAAAAAGTTATCGAAATAGTGATTTTTGCATAAAATAACCGTCATTCCGTTTTGTATCAGAATGACGGTTATTCTTTGGCGGAGAAGGAGAGATTCGAACTCTCGAACCCATTTCTGGGTTACACGATTTCCAATCGTGCGCGCTCGACCAGCTACGCGACTTCTCCGTGAGCTGTTCTTTTCACAACGGAATGATTATACCATTTTCCGAGGCGTTTGTCAACAGTAAATTTGAAAAAAACGAAAAAAGTTGGTCTCCCCTCCGGAGAACGAAGGGGAGACGGTGATGAATCACTTTGCTGCCCTGATAAGCAGACGTCTTATATCCTCCGGCGTGAACACGTATGTTTCGCCGCAGAACTGGCATCTGACCGAGGTTTCCGGGTCGTTTGACATATCGTCAAGCTCCTTTGCGCCGACGGAAATGAGGGCTTTTTCTACCTTTGACCTTGAGCAGTCGCAGCGGTACACAATATCGAAGCTGTCAAGTATCTCCATGTCGAAGGAGCCGGGAACCGTGCGGCAGATATCCTCCGGAGTCATTCCCTCCGCAAGCATCGTTGTGACGGGTCTTACATCCGAAATGCACTTTTCGAGCGCCGAAACGGTATTTTCGTCAGCCGCGGGAAGCAGCTGAATGATGAATCCGCCCGCGCAGGCGACGCTTTTGTCCTGATTTACAAGCACACCGAGGGCACAGACCGTCGGAATCTGCTCGCTTGTCGCGTAGTATGAGGTGATATCCTCCGCAATCTCGCCGGAAACTATCGGAACCTGACCGGTATACGGGTCGCCGGTGCCGAAATCCTTCATCACGCTGAGATATCCGTCGCAGCCGACGGCACCTCCGACATCAAGCTTGCCGTTGTCCTTCAGCGGAAGCTCGACTCCGGGATTCACAACATATCCCTTCACGTTTCCGAGGCTGTCGGATACGGCGATCACCGACCCCGCGGGGCCTCCGCCGTTTATCCTGAGCGTAACGCTCCCCTTTTCCTCCTTCATCATCTGTCCCATGAAGGAGCAGCCGGTGAGAAGCCTTCCGAGGGCTGCGGTGCAGACCTTTGACGTTCCGTGAATTTTCTGCGCGGCCGAAACGATATCGGTGGTGTCCGACGCCATCATCATGACGGTTCCGTCGGACGAAATCGATCTTACGAGTTTTCCCATTTTATTTCTTTCGGTTCAGCTTTTCGAGCCAGATAAGCCCGATGTCTATTGCATCGTAAAGCCCGTTCTTTTCGAACTGCTTTTCGAGCTTTTCCGACGGGGATTTTTTCGGGTCGGTGCTGATGATCTGCGCCAGTATGTGGTCGGGGATCTCTTTACCGTCCTCTGTTTTCTTTGTTGTGAGTGCCATCAGGAAAAGGACATACTTATCGCTCATATCGCCATAGCAATAGAGGTTGTCTTTCCTTACGAGCGGCTTGTCTTTATATATGATATAATCGCCGGTAATGCCGTTTGAAATGTATTCTGCCATCCGATTGTCCTCCGTAATATTCTGATACAGTACTTTATGATACCACATTTTTTCCCTCATGTCAAGGAATGTGACACCTCTGCACGTTCGGACGGCTGAAAATTTACATTTTAAATATAATTCAGCACATTTTCCGGCAGACAAATGCCTGTTATCCGGCGGATATCACTTTTTGACGAGCTTTTTTTCGGTTATCCCGGCAAGGGGATTCTGCGACATGGCCTTCTGCATTTCGCTGTCGCTGACGTGGGTGTAGATCTGTGTGGTATTGAGCTGTTCGTGACCGAGAATGTCCTTCAGCACGCGGATATCGACGTTCCCGCTCCGGTACATAAGTGTCGCGGCGGTGTGGCGCAGCTTGTGCACCGACATTCCGCGGTTGCCGAAGCCCGCCATGTCAAGATAGCGGTAAACGATCGTCTGAACCGACTGCTTGCTTATCCGCCTGTGCCGCGCGCTTAAGAACAGAGCGTTCTTCTCTCCGGGAAGAGGGGTCCTGTCCCTTACCTTCAGATATTCCGTGATCGCCTCCCGGCAGGCATCGTTGAGATAAATGACCCTTTCCTTTGCGCCCTTTCCGGTAACGCGCAGAGTCTGCATATCCCGGTCGATATCGCCGAGGTTTATGCCGACAAGCTCCGAAAGTCGCATTCCGCAGTTCAGAAACAGGGTTATCATGCAGTAATCCCGCTCCCTGAAGCGGTTGTTCTCGTCCTCTGCGACCTCGGTGAGCAGGTCGATGCTCTCGGAAGCGCTCAGATGCTTCGGCAGGCTCTTCGGTATCTTCGGAGAATCGATGTTGTCTGTCGGGTTCCGGTCAAAGCGCATGACGGTGCCGCAGTAATACCGGTAGAACGACCGGAGAGACGACAGCTTTCTTGCCCTTGTTCTTGCGTTGTTCTCCCTGCCGTCGGCGGCGAAGGTCAGAAAATCAAGGACCTCCAGTTTCGTCACCGAGGCGGCAAAGTCATAGTCAAGCTCATATATGGTCATTCCGTCGAACTCCTCGCCCGATGTCGGAAGCCCGCTTCTTTTTGCCTTGATGTATTTGAAAAACAGCATGAGGTCTATCTCATACTGCTCCACCGTTCTTTTCGACCGTCCCCTGACGACGAGCATATAATTTGAAAACTCGGTCACCGGTCCCGGCAGCTGTGTCATGCGGCAATACCTCCCCTCCGGTCGCGCAGGCGCGGAAAACCCCGCCGTTTTTATCATAATATCAGATATCTTTTAATCGTTTATTAAATTTTTTTGCCGAAATGTAAACTTTCAGAAATCCGCTTGTTTTATTAACATAAAGTGTATAGAATTATTGTTGTAAGCAACGGGGTCTGCCCCTGCTTTTTTCGTGAAAGGATATTCTGCAAACCACATGATCAACTTCTTAAAGGGATACTCCTACGACATTTTCAAAATGTTCGTCAACCAACTCGGAATGACTATGTTCGGGCTTGTCCTGTCGATGGCAACAAGCAGAAACGACCCGCTTTTTATCATTTCAAGCGTTTTTTCGATAATTTTCTACATGGTGCTGCTATACACCATGACGTGGGATATCGGATATGCGGAAAAGATCCGGATCGAGGGCAAACGGATGAAATATCACCCTGAAAAGGGCTTTGTGCTCTCGCTCTGCGCAAACGCGATCAATCTTCTTCTCGGGATAATTATAACGGTAAGCTACTATTCCGCGACCGCCTATTCGGTGATCGACGGCACAGTGAAGAACCCGACGGCACCTGTCTCCGTTGTGAACATATACGGCGTGGCACGCTCCGTCGCAACACTGCTTCAGGGAATGTACGGCGGCATCATCAACTGTCTGTTCGTCAACCAGCCGTGGATATTCATCGTGATAGTCCTTCCGGCTGTCCTTACCTGCGGATTCGCCTATATAATGGGCGTTAAGGGAAAGCGTATCACAAAAATGGTCGGTCCCGACGGCAAGAAGGACTGACACAGTCAAAGAATCACAGATTTTCCTCCGGCTTTCCGTGTTTTCAGCGGGAAGCCGGTGTTATATTCCGCCGAATTTATCTCCGGCACTTGACACCGCCCGGCTTGCGGAGTATAATTATTCATAAAGAATCCACTGACGAGGATCAGACAATGATAAAGACCAACAGGGTTACCCTCCGCGATATTGCGGAAAGAACGGGCTACACCGTCAACACCGTGTCGCGGGCGCTTCATCACCGCGACGACATATCGAAAAAAACCGTCGATTACATCTGCGGGATCGCCGATGAGATGGGATACATAAACGACAATATCGCAAGCTCCATGAGGACCGGCAGGACCGGCACCGTCGCGGTTATCCTTGCCGACATTACGAACCCGCTTTTTGCGATAATGGTGCGCGAGACCGAACAGCTTGCCTCGGAATACGATTATTCCGTCTTTATCCTCAATACCAACGAGGACAAGGAGACCGAGCTTCAGGCGATAAAGAATGCCCTCGGGAAAAAGGTTGACGGCTTCATAATCTGCCCCTGTCCCGACTGCCGGGACAACCTTGAATTCCTGAAAAAGACAGGGAAACCGTATGTCCTGATCGGAAGACGCGTCGGCGACCACCCGTCGGTAATCCTTGACGACGAAAAAAGCGGGTATCTTGCGGCAAAATATCTTGCGGAGCATTACGGCAGACGCAGAATACTCTTCATAAACGGACTTCTGTCGATCTCGTGCGCAAAGGACAGGCTTGCCGGGTACAGGAGGGCGCTTGAGGAGGCGGGCATACCGTATGACGGAAGACTTGTCCGCTCGGTAACGACAAAGGCGGGAGCCATCAGCCTTCAGCTCGAAAGCCTCGATGCCGCAAATATCGGTTACGACGGGATTTTCGCCTTTTCCGACCTGCTTGCATATGAGACGATGAATTCCCTTTCCGGCACCGGAAAGGACGTCCCGATCGTCGGCATCGACCACATCCGGAAGAATCTTTTCTATATGCCGCCGCTCGATTCGGTAGGCGCCGCCGGAAAGAGCATGAGCGAGGAGGCCGTCCGGATGCTGATGAACGCAATTAAGACCGGAAGCCTGTGCGGAGATCAGATATGCCTTGACGTAAAGCTTTATCCTTCGGGGAAATAATCGATGGGGGGCTGCACGTCGCAGACGCCGCACCGATTCCCTGCGTCGCCGCAGTCGTGAACAAAAAGAAGAAATAATCCGACCCGACAAAATCCCGCATTCCGCCACACGGTCTGTGGGATTTCTTTATGTCACCGCCCTTTGTAAAAATATTATTAACAACCCCGAATATTTGCACCGCGTTTACAATTCCGTGATATAATGAATACAACTGTTTCCGTCCCGCAGACCGGGACACCCGCCGAAACGGGAGAAAGGACGAAATGGGACTTACATCGTTTATCCGTAAGGTCACCGACCGCATTGCCGGGGTGGATTCAAAATTCAATTCCGCCATAATCGTCGCTGCCGGAAGCGGGACAAGGGCTTCCACGGCAGGCACGACGAAACAGATGATGCCGCTCCTCGGGATCCCCGTTGTTGCGCGCACCGTCTCGGTGTTCGAGGACTGCGGATTCATAAATGAAATAATAATCGTAGCAAAACCCGACGAGCTTCGGTTCTACGACGGCTTCATAAAGGAATACGGCTGGAAAAAGATCGCCGCCGTCGTCCCCGGAAGGGAAACAAGACAGCTCTCTGTCATCGAGGGCTTCAAAAAGATATCCGATAAATCACAGTTCGTGTATATCCACGACGGCGCACGCTGCCTTGTGACAAAGGAAATTATATCCGAGGTCGGTCACGCCGCCTGCATGAAAGGCGCGGCATATGCGGCGAAAAAGGCACACGAAACCGTCAGAAGCGAGGAGAACGGCACTCATACCACCCTCGACCGCGACAGAATCTGGCTTGCCCAGACACCGCAGGTATTCATGACCGAAATGTACCGTGCGGCGGCTTATTCCGCGCTGAAAAACGGCATAACCGCGACCGATGACGTCATGCTTGCGGAAGCTGCAGGTTTTTCCGCCGTCCCGGTTGACTGCGGAGGGCAGAATATAAAGATAACAAACCCCTATGACTTCGCGATTGCCGCCGCGATACTCAACTACCGCGCGGAAAGAAAGGACGGAGAAAAAGCGTGATCCCGGATATAAAAGTCGGTCACGGCTACGACGTACACCGTCTCGACGCCGGCAGAAAGCTGATAATAGGCGGGGTGGATATCCCGTATGAGTACGGGCTTCTCGGTCATTCCGATGCCGATGTGCTTGTCCATGCCGTGCTTGACGCACTTATCGGAGCAATGGGACTTGGCGATATCGGAAAGCATTTCCCGGATACCGATCCCGCATATTCCGGCATTTCAAGCATGATCCTCGCCGGAAAAGCGGCAGAGCTGCTCGGCGAAAACGGATATTCCGTCGGCAATATCGACGCGACCGTCATTGCACAGAAGCCGAAACTGCTCCCGTACATACCTCAGATGAGAAAAAACATCGCCGCCGTATTCGGAATGCCGGAGGAGCGCGTGAATATCAAGGCAACGACCGAGGAGAGCCTCGGCTTTACCGGCAGGTGCGAGGGCATTGCCGCTCACGCCGTCTGCATTATAGTCCGGGAGAGCCGGTAAAATATCAGAGACCCGCGGGAAAGCAAATGCCCTCCCGCGGAAACAAAGCAATTCCGGAACGCTTTGACTGTTCTTCACGTCATTTCTTTTGCACGTCCCTGCGTGACCGGCCGATTGCGTATCTTTTGTCCGTCCGACGGGCTTTCCCGTCTGATAATATAATATGACCCCGCGCCCTTTGTGACACGGAGAACACCCCCGGAGCATGATGCGGTTTTCGCCGTTTTGTGACGCCGGAGATACTGACACCACATTTTTCCCTTTAATTACGGAGGTTTGACATGAAAAAAAATATTATCGTTTCACCGTCGGTGCTTGCCTGCGATTTCGCGTACGCCGCCGACGGTATAAAGAAGGTATACGATGCCGGAGCCGAATATCTGCACCTTGATGTCATGGACGGGCAGTTCGTGCCTAACATTTCGTTCGGTCCCGACTTCATAAAGGCTCTCCGCCCGCACTCGAAGGCGGTTTTCGATACCCATCTTATGATAAAGGATCCCCTCCGTTTTGTCGATGCGTTCGCCGATGCCGGCTCGGATGTGATAACCGTACATATCGAGAGCTGTGACAACTTCCGCGAAACGCTTGAATACATCCGCTCAAAGGGAATAAAGGCAGGCGCGGTCATAAAGCCGGCAACGCCCGTCTCCGCGCTGAAGGAATACCTCCCGCTCATCGACATGATCCTTATAATGTCCGTCGAACCCGGCTTCGGCGGTCAGTCGTTCATCCCGACCTCGCTTGACAAGCTGAGAGAGGCAGGAGCCATGATCGAAGAATCCGGCTGTGACATCGACCTTGAGGTTGACGGCGGAGTCAACCTGAAAAACGCCGCAGAGATCAAAGCCGCAGGCGCGAACATCCTTGTTGCCGGCTCGGCTGTTTTCCATGCCCCCGACCCTGCCGCCGCTGTTATGGCACTGAAAGCGTGAATCATCAAAAATACACCGGGAGAGAGTCAGAAAGTCCGGTTTTGTACGTTTTTTAACGAATAATGTCATTTTTTACGTCTTGACAGACAATGTGATCCGTGTTATAATGATTTGTTGATGTATTTTGGCTTGAATTTGACGGGATGATCTGACATCGAAATAAATTTTTTATCTATTATAGCCAAAAAAGTATTGACAATATTGCTTTACTGTGTTAAGATATATAGTAAAGAATACTGTCTGTTTGGCGCCGGGGAGAAGTATGGGCAACTGTAAGGTCATAATGGTCACCTCCTGCAAGGGCGGGGTCGGGAAATCGACGGTTTCGGCGAATCTCGGCATACGTCTTGCCCTTGACGGCTGGAGGACTCTTATAATCGACTGCGATTTCGGTGTCCGTTCCCTTGACCTTATCATGGGACTCGAGGACGAGGTCGTTTTCGACATAACCGATATAATTCTCCACGGGATATCCCCCGAAAAGGCGCTTATCCGCGACAGCCGGTCGGAAAACCTGTTTTTCTGCTCCGCACCGTACAGCTACAATAACGAGCTTGAGCCGGAGCCGTTCCGCACCGCCGTCCGCGACATCGGCGAAAAAATGAACCTCGATTACATAATTATCGACACCCCCGGCGATACCGGAAGCCCGTTTCGTCTTGCCGCCTCGGCAGCCGATACCGCGCTTGTCGTATCGACCTACCAGCCCGCCTCGATAAGGGCAGCCGAAAGGACAGGCATACTCTTAAACGAGCTTGGGGTTCAGTCAAAATATCTCATAATCAACTGCTTCAGTGCCGACGGTATCGAATTCGGTATCCGGCCGAGCATTCTTGAGGTGATAGACAAGACCTGCCTCCAGCTTATCGGTATCATCCCGTATGATGCCGCTCTCGGAGAACAGCAGGCAAAGGGAGAGGACGTTTTCACTCTCCGCCGGTCAAATGCCGCATCTGCTTTCGTCAATATCTCAAAGCGGCTGACGGGGAAGAGCATACCGCTTTTCACCGGATTTAGAAAAATAAGGCGGAACGCACTTTTACGACGGATTCAATAACCGTGTTTCACGGCTTGCATTGATAATACATTTTGAAAGGATTGATAACAATGGAAATAGCAATCATCGCAGGTGACAGAAAAAAGGAGCTCATGACGCAGTTCTGTATTGCCTATTGCGGCATTCTCGCAAACCACAACCTTTGCGCAACAAGTACTACCTGTAAATATATATCGGAAGCAACCGGACTTCAGATCGAAAAACTCCTCTCAGGACAGCACGGAGGGGTTCAGCAGATTTCGTCAAGGGTCGCCTATGACGAGATCGACCTTGTCCTTTTCTTCCGCGATGCATACGAGCATGAGGCTGGGTCTGAGGCGGAGAAAAACGATCTTGACCTGCTCAAGCTCTGCGATATCCACAATATTCCGATTGCCACCAATATCGCGACCGCAGAGATCCTTGTCCGCGCGCTCGACAGGGGCGATCTTGACTGGCGCGAAATAGTCAATCCGCGTTCCGAGTACAATCTCAAGAAAAAGAGGATGGCAATGAAGCGCTGACCGGCAGCCCGGTGAAAAAAACTCCCGCCGCGGGGGTTCTTTGGGCATCTTTTCATGAGTTTCATAGGATAACCGTCAAAAGGGTGTAAAAAATTCAGGATGAGTTTTTTGCACCTTTTTCTTCTCGCGCGGCGGGGCGGGTGCATTCTTCCGATGTCGGTATTATATCACACCGTGTTCCGTTTGTCGTCCCCCGGAATTCCCCTCCCGACGCGCATTTTCAAGGTAATTTCATGCCGTTTTTCTGATTTACAAAATGTTAACATTCTATCTCAGAAAAGTTCTTGACAAAGCTCAAGAATAATGGTACATTATTATCAACGATTAGCACTTGAGTGTTCAGAGTGCTAATGACGGACATGGTGAAAGGAGCGAAAGATGCGATGAACGGCGACGGAAGTCGACTCAATGAACGTAAGAAACTGATTCTTAAAGCAATTATTGAGGCTCACGTCAAAGAAGGCGAACCCGTCGGGTCGAAATACCTGACGCAGAATAAGCAGATCGCGCTTTCCTCTGCTACCATCCGCAACGAGATGTCAGAGCTTGAAGAGATGGGATATCTCGAACAGCCCCACACCTCGGCAGGCAGAGTTCCCTCGGAACACGGCTACCGTTTCTACGTCAACAGTCTGATGCAGAAATACCGTATGTCCCAGAACGAGCTTGCAAGAATGAACACCCTCGTAAAGAGCCGGCTTGCAGAGGTGGATAAACTCCTCGAAACAGCCACGCAGCTTGCTGCGGCTCTTACGAATTACACCTCGATTGCGATCAAGTCGGGTCAGAGCGCGGCGGTCATCACAAAGTTTCGTCTGGTGTTCTTAACCGACGAAATGCTGATGTTGGTCATGCTTATGGCTGACGGCTCGGTAAAGACCTCCCAGATCCATGCCGAGATAAGGATCGACGCGGATATGCTTGAGCGCCTTGAATTCATGCTGAACACAAGAGTCGCCGGAAAGCGTGCCGACGAGATCACGATGCCGCTTGTCATGGAGCTTGAAAGAAGCTTCGGAGACGGCGACAGCCTTGTCGGTCCCGTGCTTAAATGTATATGCGGAACGCTCGGCGACGGCTCGGACGGGGAGGTTAGGCTCTCCGGCGTGAACAATCTGCTTGAGTATCCGGAATATGCCGATGCACGGAAGTTCAAGGATCTGCTCGGAGTGCTTGAGGAAAAGCGCGATCTTCTGAAGCTTGTTTCCGAGTCGGATGAAGACACCGGCAGGCCTCAGGTCATAATCGGAAGCGAAAACAGCGTCGAGGAAATGCAGGATTCGGCTCTCGTGTTTCAGAAGATACATTCCGGCGGAAAGGTCGTCGGGGCGATCGGAATACTGGGACCGCGCAGGATGGATTATTCGAAGGTCATATCCACGGTCGAATATATCGCGGAGAACATTTCCGGGCTTCTTGATCCGGAAAAAGGACTCCCACCGGGCGGTGAATCCGGCGGCAACAACAATAATCGAAAGGAACAGTCATGAACGAAAAGAACACCGGCAGGGACTGCGGCTGCAATGCGGATATTCCCGCCGAGGATGCCGCAGAGATGAAAAAAGCTCCCGACAGCAAGCCGGAAGAAAAGGAATCCGGCTGCTGCTGCGGAAAAGGCGGCGGGGAAGCTGAGGAGCCGAAAAAGGAGTGCTCCAAGAAGGAAGAAAAAAAGCTGAAGGAGGAAAACGAGAAGCTCAACTCATCGCTTTCCGAGCTTAACGATAAATACACAAGAATGCTCGCAGAGTACGACAATTTCAGAAAGCGCGCCGCAAAGGAGCGCGACGGAATCTACGGCGATGCCTGCGCGGACATTCTCAAAGAGGTGCTTACCGTCAGAGACAGCCTTGAATTGGCAACGAAGTACGCCGACGAAAGCGAGCTGAGCAAGGGCGTGTCGATGACACTTGCAAAATTCGACGCCGTCCTGAAAAAGCTCGGGGTCGAGGAGTTCGGAAAGCCCGGCGAGAAATTCGACCCGAATCTCCACAACGCCGTTCTTCACACCGAGGATGAAAGCCTCGGCGAAAACGAAATAGCCGAAGTAATGCTGAAGGGCTATAAAAAAGGCGACAGGATCATAAGATATGCCATGGTCAGGGTCGCAAACTGAAAACGACATTCAGAAAAATCTAACGATATATACTCACAGAAACACGGAGGATCAATTATTATGGAAAAAATCATTGGTATCGATCTCGGCACGACAAATTCGTGCGTTGCAGTTTATGAAGGCGGCGAGCCCGTCGTCATCCCCAATCCCGAAGGTGCAAGAACCACACCTTCCGTCGTCGCATTCACCAAGACCGGTGAGAGGATCGTCGGTCAGGTTGCAAAGCGTCAGGCTATCACAAATCCCGACAGAACCGTTATGTCGATAAAGCGTCATATGGGCTCCGATTACAGGGTCAATATCGACGGCAAGAGCTATACCCCCCAGGAGATCTCCGCGATGATCCTTCAGAAGCTGAAGGCGGACGCAGAGGCTTACCTCGGAACAAAGGTCACAAAGGCCGTCATCACGGTTCCCGCATACTTCTCCGACGCACAGCGTCAGGCAACCAAGGACGCCGGCAAGATCGCCGGACTTGAGGTCATGAGAATCATCAACGAGCCGACGGCGGCAGCGCTTGCTTACGGCATGGATAAGGAAAACGACCAGAGGATCATGGTATTCGACCTCGGCGGCGGTACGTTCGATGTCTCGATACTTGAAATTTCCGACGGCGTGTTTGAAGTCCTTGCAACAAACGGCGATACCCACCTCGGCGGCGACGACTTCGACCAGAGAGTCATCGACTGGATGGCTGACAAGTTCAAGGCAGAGAACGGCATCGACCTGAGAAACGACAAGATGGTGCTCCAGAGACTCAAGGATGCCGCAGAGAAGGCAAAGATCGAGCTTTCCGGCATGAGCAGCACCAACATCAACCTGCCCTTCATCACCGCGACCGCGGCAGGTCCTCTCCACTTCGATGCAACCCTTACAAGGGCTGAATTCGACAGGATCACCGCAGACCTCGTTGACCGCTGCATGGGACCGACAAAGAAGGCTCTTGCGGACGCGGGTGTCAGCGTGAATCAGATAGACAAGGTTCTCCTCGTCGGCGGTTCGACAAGGATCCCGGCGGTTCAGGAATCGGTAAAGAAGTTCATCGGCAAGGATCCCTTCAAGGGCATCAACCCCGATGAGTGCGTGGCAGTCGGCGCGGCTATCCAGGCGGGCGTCCTCGGCGGCGATGTCAAGGATCTGCTGCTTCTCGATGTAACTCCGCTGTCGCTCGGTATAGAGACTCTCGGTGGTGTCTGCACCAGGATCATCGACAGAAACACCACCATCCCGGTCAAGAAGAGCCAGATCTTCTCAACTGCGGCTGACAGCCAGACTTCCGTTGAGATACACGTCCTCCAGGGCGAGCGCGAGATGGCAAGCGGAAACACCACACTCGGACGCTTCGTGCTTGACGGAATCGCTCCTGCTCCCAGAGGGGTACCGCAGATCGAGGTCACGTTCGATATCGATGCAAACGGTATCGTCAACGTCTCGGCTCTTGACAAGGGCACCGGCAAGGAACAGCATATAACCATCACCTCGTCCTCCAACATGAGCAAGGAAGACATCGACCGCGCCGTGAAGGAAGCCGAAAAGTTCGCCGACGAGGACAAGAAGCTGAAGGAGGCGGTTGAGATAAAGAACCGCGCCGAAAGCCTTATCTTCCAGAGCGAAAAGACCCTCGGCGAGATCGGCGACAAGCTTCCCGAAAGCGACAAGGAAGAGGTAAAGGCAGCCGTCGAAAAGCTGAAGAACACCGTCAAGGACGGAAACACCGACGCTGTCAAGGCTGACACAGAGGCTCTTGAGCAGGCATTCTACAAGCTGTCCGAGAAGCTCTACAAGCAGCAGGGCGGCGCTCCGGGCGCCGACAGCGGCAATGCAGGCGGCGCAGGAAACGGCGGAAACGGTCCCGACAGTGAGGGCTACTACAACGCCGATTACGAAGACAAAACCGGTAAATAAACGGCAATAAGCTGATGGGGATGGTGAATATTTCCGCCATCCCCGTTCGGCGTTGCTACGCCGCGATGAATACCAACCTCCGGCTTACGGGGGTGAAAAGGCACGGAATTATTTATGGCAGAAAAAAGAGATTACTATGAAGTGCTTGGGCTGAGCAAGGGCGCAAGCGACGATGAAATAAAAAAAGCATACCGGAAGCTGGCAAAGCAGTATCACCCCGATATGAACCCCGGAGACAAGGTCGCGGAGGAGAAATTCAAGGAAGTGAACGAGGCTTATGCAGTCCTCTCCGACCCGGACAAGAAGGCAAAGTATGACCAGTACGGCCATGCGGCATTCGATCCTTCAATGGGAGGCGGCGGAGCAGGGTTCGGCGGCTTCGGAGACTTCGATTTCGGCGATATCTTCAGCAGTTTCTTTGGCGGCGGAGGCGGCGGTGCGTCGTCATCGGCAAGAAGAAACGCTCCGATAAGGGGCGAGGATATCCAGTACCGCATTACGCTTACCTTTGAAGAAGCGGCATTCGGGTGCAGGAAGGACATAAGCTACGCGCGGATCGAGAAATGCTCCGAGTGCGGGGGAAGCGGCGCGGCAAAGGGCACGTCAGCCGAGACCTGTCCGACCTGCGGAGGCACAGGTCAGGTGCGCTCGTCGCAGAGAACGGCATTCGGCATCTTCCAGTCCACTCACGCCTGCGACAACTGCCGGGGAACCGGTAAGATAATTAAGACTCCCTGCCGCAACTGCAACGGCAAGGGATATGTCAGGATCACGAAAAAGCTCACCGTCACGATCCCTGCGGGCATCGACAACGGCGAGTTCCTCCGCGTTTCCGGACAGGGCAACGAGGGCAGAAACGGCGGTCCCGCGGGCGATCTTATCGTTGCCGTGACCGTCAGGGCTCATTCGATATTCGAGCGTGACGGCAGCAACATATACTGCGACATACCGATAACCTTCGTTGAGGCGGCTCTCGGCGCCGAGATCGACGTTCCGACGCTTGAGGAACCGGTGAAGTACACCATCCCGGAGGGAACGCAGACCGGCACGTCGTTTACCGTGCGCGGCGCGGGTATTGTTTCGACAAGAACCGGCAGGAAGGGCGACCTTATCTTCCGGGCGATTGTCGAGGTGCCGAAGAACCTGAACGAAAAGCAGAAACAGCTTCTCCGCGATTTTGCGGACGAATGCGGTCAGAGAAACTACACAAAACGCCAGTCTTTCTTCAGAAAATTCAAGAAATGACGGCGAAAATGGCGCAGGTCTGCGCAAAAACCGGACCTGCGCCGCACTTACATACTTATTTGAAAGGATCATCATGGGAAACTGGATACAGATAAGGGTGGCTTGCAGAGCGGAGGATCTTGATACCGTTGCCTCTGTCATGAGTATGCTTGACAACGGGCTTCTCATCGAGGATGCTAACGAGATCGATCAGATGAACACCTGCTACGGGGAGCTTATCGACGAGGAGATGAAAAACGCCGACAGAACACACGGCGCGGTCAGCATCTACGTTCCGGAGGACAGAAGCCCCGCCGACCACGTTTCGTTCATTAAGGAACGCCTCGGGTACGAGGGGATAGAATACGGGATTTCGCTTTCGGGAATGAAGGAAGAGGACTGGGCGAATTCGTGGAAGAAGTATTTCAAGCCGATAAGAATAGGGAAGAGGCTTGTCGTTGTCCCCACATGGGAGAAATATGAGCCTGTTCCGGGAGATCTTATACTTTCGATGGATCCCGGCATGGCTTTCGGCACCGGAACGCATGAGACAACACGTCTTTGCGCGACATTGGTGGAGGAGCACATGAAGCCCGGAGCGAAGGTACTTGACCTCGGCACCGGAAGCGGGATACTTGCCATCGCGGCATCAAAGCTCGGCGCCGGCTCGGTGAACGCTTACGACATTGACCCCGTCGCCGTCAGAGTGGCTGAGGAGAACTGTCTTGAGAACAGCTGTCTGAACATAAAGTGCGGAATATCCGACCTGCTTGCCGGTGTGGAGATGCCGGAGGGCGGATTTGATTTTGTATGCGCTAACATTGTTGCCGACATCATAGTCAGAATGGCGCCGGATATCGCAAAATATATGAGAGACGGCGGACTTCTTGCCGTTTCCGGAATAATCGATACGCAGGCTGACAGAGTGAGACGCGCGCTTGAGGACGGCGGGCTGACGCTTGTCAGGGTCACTGCCGAAAATGACTGGAAAGCAATGCTGTTCGCGCGCCTTTTTGTGGCGAAGTGACAAATCGCAAAAAAACACGCAGAAAACCGAAATTTGTTCTTGACAACCTGCTCTGAAAGTGATATAATATCATCTGTCGAGCGGGAGTGGCGGAACTGGCAGACGCGCACGTTTGAGGGGCGTGTGGTGTACACCATACGGGTTCAAGTCCCGTTTCCCGCACCAAACAGTAGAAATCCGAACCCAAAGCCGGTAGGCGAAGGGTTCGGATTTCTTTTTGTGTTAGGTGATATGTGATGCTGACTTACTGTTGTTGCCATCACGCCCGAGCACCGCCCAAGTAAATATCCTTGATAGTTGATGCCAAACAAACACATTTTTAAGAAAGGATATTTACAATGAAAAACAAAATTACTTTTCAAGCATTTCCGACATATTCCGTCTTTTCTCCTTTCCGCTTCCAAGCAAAGTATTTTTCCCACTCCATATGTTATTTGTGCTTCTCCTCAAATACGCTTCGGTTTCACAAATAGTCGGGATTGTTGCTTGGAACATACATTTCAAATTTACGCTTTGAATTGTTCAGCCCTTCCTAAGTATTTTTACCCTTAGTACTATGGCTTCTGCTGACTTCTCACAGTTCGTTGTTACTACAGATTTCTCTGTCTGTGAGACCTCACGGGATAAACCAATACTCTTTCTTCGTCTACCTGCTCGGTTTACATAATAGGTTTACGGTTACCTTTGGGACTTCGTTGCTTTGCGTCAACTTATCCGCCTATTACGCCTTCGTACCGAGTTTCTGTCCGTCAGGCTACGATTTCGCTATCCCTTCTTCTCGCCTGCACCTCACGATGCAAACCTTGGGAGTCGCTTTCGGGTTGTTCGGTAACTACCTCCCGGCGGACTTTCACCGCAGAGCATTGATATGCCCGTCATACGCAAAAAAGGTTGAGGCTCCGATCGACGGGGCCTCAACCCTTTATTTATTTTGGATAGCTTAGTCTGCTTCAGCTAAGCCACTTTTCAAGATTTGCCTTGACGAAATCATCGTCTGAAAGCTCGGGATACATTCTGTAAACGCGGTCGATCTCCTCTTTCTGTCCCTCGGACATAGTTTCCTCGGGGTTAAGGCACCAGATACCCTCGAAAAGACCCTGGCGGCGGAGAACCTCGTGAAGTCCTGCGATACAGCCCTTGAAGCCGTTTGCGGTGTCAAAGAATGCGGCGTTTGTATCGGTTACGGCGTTTGCAAGCTTGATGACCTCTGCGGGTATAGCATCGCGGGTTCTGATCTCGCGGAGCTTATTGAACATATCAACGGCGGTCTTTGTCCATACCGACCAGTGACCGAGAAGTCCTCCGATGAAGCGCTTCTCATAGGTCTTTCCGTTTTCCGTGAAGGAATAGTTCGAGATAAGGTCTATAACGATATTATCGTCGTTACCCGTATAGAGTGCTATTTCATCGCTTCTCTTTGAGAGAGCCGCGGCGCGGACTACGTCAAGCGTGCAATAGCGATTAAAGGGAGCTGCCTTTATTGCAACGACGTTATTGATCGCGCAAATTCTTTCCCAGTAGTTATAGGTGAACACTCTGCCGCCGACTGAGGGCTGAAGATAGAAGCCAATAACGGGGATAACTGCCGCAACAGCCTCGGTACGCTCTACCATTTCGTCCTCTGAGAGGGCGTTAAGTCCGCCGGGGCTGAGAAGAACTGCATCGTAGCCAAGGCTCTTTGCGAGCTCTGCTTCACGCACAGCCTGCTCCTTGGGTCCGCAAGCGCCTGCAACCATAACGATAGTTTCGCCCTTTGCCGCCTCAAACTTTCTTGCCTCGTCAACGGCTACCTTGAGGACGGTCTCGAGAAGGTTATGCTTGGGATCGCGGATCTCAAACTGCGTTGTGTGTACTGCGACGGCAAGTCCGCCGACACTGGCATCGAGATAGTATCTTACGATGGCTCTCTGGCGGCGCTCGTCAAATTCGCGGTTTGCATTGAGTGCAAGGGGGTTAGCGGGAATAACCGTTCCCTCGTGGAGTTTTTTAAGTGCAATTTCGTGTCTTGTCATATCAGTAGCTTCCTTTTCTTTCTTCAAAATGGGTGGGTTTATTGATAACGCGGCCGCCGTCAAGTATGTATTCAGCCTGCCACTTTATAAGAGTTTCTGCACTTACCTCGGGGTATCCGAACAGCTCCATTGCCTTGCCTGCGTTGTTGAGGTATGCATTTCCCTGCTCCGTTCCCTCGAAGATTGGCTCCTTACCGAGAAGCTTACCGAGCTTGATCGCCGCATAGCGGATGGAAACGGTTTCGGGGCCGGTTACGTTCATCTTCTTTGCAGGTGCTTCTGCATGGAGAATGCCTCTTATTGCGATTTCGTTTGCCGAGCCCTGCCAGATGAAGTTGAAAACGGGAGTTGAAAGAGAGATGGGAGTTCCGTCCATTATCTTCTTTGCAACGTCATAAAGAACGCCGTATCTGAGGTCAACTGCGAAGTTGAGGCGGTATATGAATATCTTCGTTCCGTACTGATTTGCGGCGTACTCAAATGCGCGCTCTCTTGCAAGGCAGCTCATTGCATACTCGCCGATGGGGCTGACCTTATCCTCCTCCGTGCAGCCTCCGCTTGCAAGGGGAACCATCGGATAGATATTTCCCGAGGAGAATACTACGATGTTTGATTTTCTGAACTTATAAGCTACGAACGCGGGAAGAGTTGAGTTCATTGCCCAGGTGAGGTATTCCTGACCGTCTGTTCCGAACTTTCTGCCTGCCATATAGATAACGTTTTCAACTTCGGGGAGAGCGTTGAGGCTTTCGTTATCAAGGAGGTCTGCGCTGATGGTCTCAATGTCGTTATCATGGAGAAGCTTGAGTGCTATGGGGTCACTGAATCTTGAAACTGCGATAACGCGCTTTTCAATTCCCGCCTTCTTTATGGCGTTCTTTGCAAGGAGGCAAAGGGTGGGTCCCATTTTTCCGCCCGCGCCGAGGACCATAATATCGCCCTTGATCTTTTTGACGTCGTCAACAAGCTTATCGCTCGGACTCGTCAGCATTTCGTTGAGTTTTTCTTCTGTCCACATAAGAGATCTCCTTATATTTTTATATATTTTTCTTTAGTTAATATAGGTTTGAATTCCGCTTTGATCCGCTTTGCACACTCCGCATCACCGACAAGAAGCTCAATAACCGTTGCCGCCATTATTTTTGCCGGGATGATATATGCGGTATTAACGTCCGATATTTTGAATTCCTTTGAGTGAAGCGATCCGAAGTATCCGCCCATTGTCGGCTGGATGGTCGGGATCAGATGGCTGAGGTCTCCGACGTCGGATGAGCCTGCCGTTTCATACCCGTGATATATTTTATCCTCGGGAATGAACTCCTTTGCGCACTCCTCGAACACAGCGCTGAGCGCTTCGTTCTGAATGAGGGGCAGATAGCCTTTATAGTTTCTTATCTCCGCCTTTGCTCCGATAGCGTAAGACGCGCCCTCTATTGCGCGATCCACCTTGGCGGATGCATCCTCGATACCCGAAACGTTTGCGCCGCGAACGTACGTTTCCATAGTTACGTTTGCGGGAACTACGTTGACGAGCTCACCGCCGCCCGTTATTATCGGATGGACTCTTATCTTATCTTCATCGCGGAAGGTTTCCCTTTGCGCATGCATACACATAAGAGCCGCCATCGCGGCGTTCAGCGCGTTAATTCCTTCAAAAGGTGCGCTTCCCGCGTGCGCCGCTTTGCCGATAAATCTGACCGTTTTCGCAACGAAGCCGAGGCTTCCGCCGCCGATGAAGGCTGCGGGCTCCGGAGTATCTCCGTTTGCGTGGACCATCATTGCGAGGTCTATATCGTCAAACTCTCCTATTCTTATAAGCTCCTGCTTACCGCCGAAGAATTTGATCCTTCCTTTTTCCGAAAGGGACTCGCGGTATGCCATCTCAACGTATTCCTCGGCGGGGGTCGCGAAGAAGCAAACGTCTCCTCCGAGATGCTCCGCGAATGGAGCAAGACCCATTGCAACGCCGAGCATTGCGGCTATCTGCGCGTTATGGCCGCAGGCGTGCGCCGCGCCCGTTATGGGGTCGGCATCCGGATTTGTTACGCAGAGGATAGCATCAAGCTCTCCCATAACCGCGACGGTTATATCTGACGAGCCGCCGCAAAGCTTTGCTTTGACTCCCGTTTCCGCAAGGGTATCTTTGACACTCATACCGAGCCGTGAGAGCTCCTCCTTGACAAGGGCTGCGGTTTTATGTTCTTTATAGCCCATTTCGGGATTATTTTTGATCTTCTCGCCGATCCCGATTATTGCATCGGCATTTTTTTCTATTTCAAGAAAAACAAGTTTCTTTAATTCTTCCTTATTCATAGTGCATCCTCACACACAAAGATATTTTATTATCATATCTGATATGAAATCTGCTCTTTTTGATATCTCCGAGGCTTCGGAAAGCTCGGTTTTCAGAACGTACGACATCGTATGTATATTTACGAAATAGGAGAACTCGAAGTTCAGAAGCGAAAGGGTCAGCTGATATTCGTCAGCATCGGAGCGAAAGACGCCCTTGTCCTTTCCTCGCTTTATCTGAGCGACGATATACTCTATTGCCGGGTTCTTCAGGGTTGCCGGATCAACGGCATCGATATACCTTGCATTGTTCAGATTTTCCCACATAAGAATACGGACGAAGCTCGGATTCTTTTCGAGAAAGGCGAAATAAACGTGTACAACGTTGCGAAGCGCCGCCTCGGGGGAAAGATCCTTTGCGAAAAACTCGCGCTCACACTCTGCGAGCCTTCCGTACACCTCTTTGAGAACGGTTTTATACAGCTCCTCTTTGCTTATATAATGCTCGTATATCATTCTCTTATTGATGCCGGCAGACTCTGCTATTGCATCTATCCTGGCACCCCATATTCCCTTTTCGGAAAATTCAGCCTCTGCCGCGCGAAGGATCTTGCTTTTGGTTATTTCCGATTTTCTCAGCTGTTTTTCTGCCATTGCGATCCTCCACTCCACAAAAAGTAACTACATAGTTATTTTATCACAGCATATTGCATTTGTCAATAGCTACAAAAAATATTTCTTATTTCTTTCTGTATGTGTTAAAATGATATGAACAAAAAATAATACAGCTAAGTATTGAAATCCTGCATGAGATGTGTTTCTTGTCCGCTTCTGCACATAAATTCAACGGTCCCAAAGGCATTGGTTTTTTGTACATAAAAAAGGAACACCTATCAACTCATATGCTAGCGGCGGTGCTCAAGAGTTCGGCATGCGTGCAGGAACAGAGAATGTAGCTTCTATAGTCGGAATGGCGGTTGCATTAAAGAAAAACTGCGAACGCATTCAAGAGTCAACCAGGCATCTCTTTACTTGCGAAACCGTTCTTATCGAGAAACTAAATAATGCCGGCATTGATTTTGTTAGAAACGGAAGTGATAATCATATTCCCGGTAACATTAGCCTTTCATTTAGGTCAGCAGATGGCGAAACATTGCTTCATCGCTTGGACTTGATGGGAATATGTGTTTCGACCGGGCTGCTTGTGACAGTGTTAATACTCAAGTGTCACACGTATTAAGTTCTATTGGTATTGATGCTGAATATTCCGAAGGGACGATAAGAGTTTCCTTAGGCATCGATAACACGTGTAATGACATTGCTGTAATCGCTGAATCAATTATAAGAGTAATTAAATAAATTATCAACGTAATGCTTTCGTTCACAAAAAGTTATCTGGACTTATGCACCTCCTTATGGTATAGTGTTGTGCTACGAGGAGGTGCGCGTATGAAAGGTACACTTGAAGACCTGTGGCACGGGAACATGAGTCCCCAGGAGGACAGCAGAAACAACACGCCGGAGATGAAGCAGTTGATGGAGTATATGGCTCGGCATCACGATGACCTTCTGAAATCGATGAACGAAGAGCAGAAGGACATATTTGAGCGGTTCGACGATTGTTGGAGCGAATATGCGAGTCTTGCCGAGGAGGCGATATTCGTGTATGCGTTTCGGCTGGGAGCGCAGATGATGCTTGATGTTTTGAGCAAGCCCGCTTGTCCTCAGGACTAACCCTTACAACAATAAAAGGCAGCAAGTTCGATGCTTGTTGCCTTTTGTCGTATACAGTGTTATTTTAGTGATCGCCTCATATAACTTCGCACAGTATTTAGCGATAGTCCCAGCGTTTCGGCAATTGTCGATGCTGATATTCCTTGAGAATAAAGCTCTGCGATCCTCCGGTGATATTCCTTTCGTAGGTTCATATTCGTTTGCCCCGGGGGTGTTTTTTCACAGATGCGATATTTATATGTGCTGCCGTCTATGAAGTGGAATACGATATGTGCATCCGTTGTAACTACCGCCTTCGTGATTAGAACATTGACGGCGGAGTTGTCAAAAGCGATGTCCTGTGGTTTCATATCCGCTAATGCACCCTCTCGGTCGTTTAACGGCAAGGCGGAGAGCAACTCCGCACATAGTCCCTTGATTCTCTTGTTTTTCTCATACAAGCGTTGTAAGGTTGTGGCGGTAGCGGATTCCATTTCTTCGGCATAAATATGGCTGCAACGGCACCGTGTCTTTCCTTGCTTCTTGGGGAGGCATTCCCATACATAATTGCGGTAGGTTGTAGAATGCCATAGAATCATACCATACCGTCCTACGCATTCACCGCACACGAGCTTGCCCGACATAGGATATCTTCTTGTAAGCCTTTGCCCCTCGGGGAGAGAAATTTGCTGAACGGCATCCCAGGTCTCAGGGGCAATGATGGGGGCGTGAGCGCCTGTTACATAATACTGCGGAAACTCACCCTCGTTGATTTTACGTTTCTTGGTGCGAAAATCTACCGTGAATTTCTTTTGCAGGCGTGCATCACCTTTATATTTTTCATTTCCCAGTATGCTTATTATGGTGTTTTTATACCAAGTATCCTTGCTGCCGGGAGAGGGTATATGCATATCTGTCAAAAGTTGAGCAATATGGCTGGGTGCGTAATACTCAAACGCCAGCATATATATGAACCGAATCACACGAGCCTCGTCTTCGTTTATTACAAATTCTCCTTTTTCGGTACCACGGTCATAGCCGAGAAAGTGTGCAAACGGAACGGTATAAAAGCCGTCGGCAAATTGTTTCCTCTTGCCCCAGGTGACATTATCCGAAATGGATCGACTCTCCTCCTCGGCGAATGAGCTCATAAGAGTCAGCACAAATTCGCCCTTGGAGTCGAGAGCATTGATATCCTCCTTCTGAAAGAAGATCCAACGCCCTCGGCTTTCACCTTTCTGATGGTCATAAGAGCGTCTACTGTATTACGAGCAAAGCGGGAGAGGGACTTGGTGATAACGAGGTCGATTTTACCATAAATAGCATCTGCGACCATACGAGTAAAGCCCTCACGATTATGATAGGAAAGACCGTAGATGCCGTCATCCACATAAAGTCCTACGAACTCCCACCGAGGGTTCTCCTTGATATAGGTTTCAAAATAATCGGTCTGAGCTTCTAAGCTGTGCTCCTGTTATTCCTTTTCGGTGGACACACGAGCGTAGGCTGCGACTCGCAGCTTTGCCGTAGGAGCTCGACCGAAGTCCCCAAGTCGGGGAGCGAATTCAATCTGTGTAACCTTTCTCTTCGGCAATGCTGTTCACCTCCAATTCTCCCACCATCGGCTTGAGCCTGCTGACGCACTCCTTCTTGAGTGCCGAAAGCTCTGCATCCGTGATGATTCATTTATCGCGCAACGTCATAAAAACGGCTTTTACCAGGCGGTAGTCACGCTCCGCCCGTCCTTGATTTTTGTTCATACGAATCACCTCCGAGTGCTTGTATATATCACTCTAAAAGGCGAAAAAGTCAAGAGATATTTTGAAAAATTATTTTCCGATACCCCTATTTTTTCTTAACGGAGCATATTTTCCCTTGTTTTGGATAGAATTATAAGGAAATATTGCCTTGGGATATTGACAATCCCCTTAATTTGTGCTATAATTTAAGGCAATTGCTTGGAGGTGAGATTATGAGAACCTTTAATTATATGAAAATACGTGAAAACAAATGGGATTCCGAGCTTCTCGGCTTAATTGCCGCAATTTACAAGGAAGCCGGAAAGCAAGAATTATATTTAAAGCAACGCCCCGAGGAGCTTGAAAAGCTTGTTGAGATTGCAAAGGTACAAAGCACCGAGGCATCCAATGCCATTGAGGGCATCGTGACCACGAGCACTCGTATCCGTCAGTTGATGGGAGAGAAGACCACGCCGAGAAACCGCGATGAGCAGGAGATTGCCGGTTACCGCGACGTGCTGAATATCATTCATGAGAGCTTTGACGCCATCCCCTTGACACCGAACTATATTCTTCAGCTTCATAAAATCCTCTACAGCCATATGAATAACCCTATGGCGGGAAGAACCAAGAGCGTTCAGAACTATATCAGCGCAACCTATCCCGACGGACATACAGAAACACTCTTTACGCCCCTTGATCCTTTTGAAACACCTGAGGCACTTGATGCCATTTGTAACGAATATAACCGTGTGATCGGCAATATGGAGCTTGAGCCTCTGATTGCTATTCCTACCTTTATACACGATTTTCTTTGCATCCATCCGTTTAATGACGGCAACGGAAGAATGAGCCGTCTTTTAACTACGCTCCTTTTGTACCGAAATGGCTTCTACGTTGGAAAGTATATCTCCTTGGAAGCCAAGATTGCGAAGAACAAGGATTTGTACTACGATGCCTTTGGTCAATCCCAGGAGGGCTGGCACGAGGGAGAAGCGGATGCCATTCCGTTCATCAAATATCTGCTTGGCACTATCCTTGCCGCATACCGTGATTTTGAAGACCGATTTGCTTTGGTAGAGACTAAGCTTCCTTCACTTGAAATGGTGAGACGCGCCACGATGAATAAGATAGGGCGTTTTAAGAAGCAAGACATCATGGAGCTTTGTCCGTCGCTCAGTTTAAGCTCTGTAGAGGGAGCGCTTCGCAAGCTCGTTGCCGAGGGCGAACTGAAGCGTGAGGGTAACGGAAAGAATATCTGCTACTATCGGCTCAAATAATAAATGCCCTTGAAATATGCGTATTCACTTAAAATTGCGACTTGGTTAAGGGAATAAATGCACAATTTTGAGGTTCGCTTCGTTATTGTATTAAATATTGAGGTTAATTTCATAACTAGACACCGATTTTGATACATTGGTTATCATTGTGGGTGTCCAGTTTTTCCTTTTTGCAGAATTATGAGAATGTAAAATGGCTCGACTAATCGGTGTTTGTTTACTTCACAAATCAACACAATCCGCCCACAGTGTTGTTCAGTTTGCTGTTTTTCTTCGATATAATAAGACCACCAACTGAAGGAGGCAACAAGCCATGAACACAGATAAAATCTACGCAGAACAACTCGCAAACGAATACGCACCCAAGGACACCTCGAAGGTAATTGCCCTGCGGAAACTGGACGCAAGAGCCAAGCTTCCTGCGACTGTTTTCACTTACAGCTTCGGCATTATTTCCGCCCTCGTTCTAGGCGTGGGAATGTGCCTCACTATGGGGCAGATCGGAAGCGGCACTGCCGGCAGCTTCGTGCTGGGCATTGTGATCGGCATCATCGGCATGATCGGCATGGGTGTAAACTATCCGATCTACAAGCGCATCCTTGCCAACGGCAAGAAGAAGTACGCCTTTGAGATCATGGAGCTTGCCAAAGAGATCAGCGAGAATTAAGTTGTGAAGAGGGCATGGACTCTTCTGGAAAGGCTCCTGCATCCGCCGAAATGGGTGCTGCTTACTCTGCCGCCCATCGTGTTTGCAGCACTCGCTTATGTACTTCTCAAAGGAAAAAGCAGTATGCCGGCATACATGATCTACTGTATGTCGGCATATTGCCTGACAATTTGGATATTGCCGCTGCCGCGACTGTTCCGAAAAGCCAAAGCAAACATGATTCACCGACTGACCGGCACGGTGTTTGGCGAAAAATATATTGGTGATCTTGCCTTCCGGGGAAGCGTAAGCATCTGCCAAGGCATGATGGTCAACTTTCTCTATGTGGTGTTCCGCATATTTGTTGGCATCCGCTATGCTTCGGTATGGTTTCTCACAATGGCGATTTACTATCTGCTGCTTGGCATCATGCGGCTGTCTCTGATTCTAAGCTACCGAAACCGAGGTGTGAAATCAGAACTGCACTGCTACCGCCGAACGGCGTGGCTGCTGTTTCTGCTGAATATCCCCATGGGCGGTATGACTGTACTCATGGTACTGACGGATTCTGGGTATTCCTATCCGGGGTATGTGATCTATCTGTCAGCCATGTATACCTTTTACACGATCATTTTGGCTATCGTAAATCTTGTGAAATTCCGGAAGCTCGGCAGTCCGATTTTGTCGGCGGCAAAGATTCTGAACTTTGTTGCCGCGCTGATGTCGCTGCTTGGTTTGCAAACGGCGATGATCTCGCAGTTCTCAACCGAGGGGGAGGACTTACGCAGAATGATGAACGCCCTTACCGGAGGCGGCGTGTGGTTTTCCGTGATACTGATCGCCGTGTATATGCTGTTGCACAGGCGAAAAACGAAAGAGGTGAAGTCCATTGACCCGCTCGGAGAATAAATATTTTGCCACCGCCGCCCGCATGGATGAGGCGTTTTTGGCGTTGTTGGAAGAAAAGGACTTTGCCTATATTACGGTGAAGGAGATCTGCGAAAAGGCAGGCGTCAACCGTTCTACCTTCTATCTTCACTATGAAACATTGAATGATCTTCTGATGGAGAGCGCCCGGTATATCATCGACAAATTCATTGCGAACATGCCGCAGGATACCGCTGAATTCATTGAACGGCTTCAAACTCGTCCTCTGGAGGAATTGCACCTGATCACTCCGGAATACTTGATGCCGTACTTGAATTTCATCAAAGAACACCGCCGTATCTTTCGCACTGCGGTTGAGCATTCATCCGTCCTGGGGATGGATGACGCTTATATTGCGCTGAACCGCCACGTATTCAAGCCGATTCTGGAGCGTTTTCACGTACCACTGTCTGAGCAGAAATATATGATGCCGTTTTATATCAACGGTCTCATAGGAATCATCAATGAATGGCTGAAGGAAGACTGCAAGGATTCCGTCGAACACATCATTTCTGTGATGCAGATTTGCATTCCTCATCACCAGCCATGAGAAGCACAGCAACAAATTGAAGTTTATTCATGATTTTTATTAAGATGTAAGGGTATGCTCCTATTAACAATTTCTCGAACCTTTTAATGAAAGGTCGGCAGGGTGTGCATTTGGTATTAAAATTAGTCTTTACTTACAACAGAATTAACCATGTTTCATTTGATGCACGGTTTTTTCTTTGTCTGACGGATTTTCACGAAGATTGTACGGCGCGGCATTCCGGATACCGGCCCTCACTCCGGGATATATACTTTAAGCGGTCTTGACGACGGGCGGGTATTATCCCACAGATATACGCGTCCGCACTTCCTGCAGACCCATGCGCAAAGGTCGGAATCCGGGATCATTATTCCCTCTGTTACCGTTTTGTCGTTGACGATATCAAGCCATTCGTGATCGGAGTATACGCGGTAGGAGATCTCCGGGGTGACCGAGTCGGACAGAATGCTTCCGCATCTGCATACGTAACGTGCCATGTTATTTCCTGCCTTTCGCTTTCATTTCGGCACATTCAGTTTATCACGGCTAAGAACCTCTGTCAAGTCAGACACGGTAAAAACCTCCGACCGGCGGGTCGGAGGTTTTTTATCCGGGTAAATTATGTGTGTCAGTGCTGGCTGTAGTTCGGTGCTTCCTTTGTGATGCTGATGTCGTGAGGGTGCGATTCCTTAAGTCCTGCGCCGGTTATGCGGATGAACCTTCCGTTTTTCTGGAGCGTCGGGATATCAGGGGTTCCGCAGTAGCCCATGCCTGAGCGCAGTCCTCCCATAAGCTGGAACACGGTATCGGAGAGGGGACCTTTGAAGGGCACGCGTCCTTCAACGCCCTCCGGCACCAGCTTGCGGCTTCCCTCCTGGAAATAACGGTCCTTCGAGCCGTTTTCCATTGCGGCAAGGGAGCCCATGCCGCGGTAGACCTTGAACTGTCTGCCCTGATAGATCTCGGTATCGCCGGGGCTTTCCTCACAGCCGGCAAAGAGAGATCCGATCATAACGGAGTCGGCACCGGCTGCAATTGCCTTGGGCAGGTCGCCGCTGTATTTAATTCCTCCGTCGGCGATGACGGGGATATTATGCTTTTGGGCGGCGCAGGCGACGTCGTATATCGCGGTTATCTGCGGTACGCCGATCCCGGCTACGATACGGGTGGTGCATATCGAGCCCGGACCGATACCGACCTTGAGCGCGTCGGCACCGGCGGCGATAAGCTCCTCGGCTGCCTCTGCAGTCGCGATGTTTCCGGCGACAAGCTGGCAGTCGGGGTATCTTGCCTTTATGCTCTTAACGCACTCGATGATGTTTTTTGAATGTCCGTGAGCCGAGTCAAGGCTGAGGAAATCAGCGCCGACCTCAAGAAGCGCTCCTGCGCGATCGACAGCGTCTTTTGTAACTCCGATTGCCGCGCCGCAGATGAGGCGGCCGTTTGCGTCCTTCGCGGAATTTGGATATCTTGTTGCCTTTTCGATGTCTTTTATCGTAATAAGGCCGCAGAGACGGTTTTCCGAATCCACAAGCGGGAGCTTTTCGATCTTGTACTTTCTGAGTATCTCCTGAGCCTGCGCAAGCGTTGTGCCGACAGGGGCGGTAACAAGGTTGTCCTTTGTCATGACGTCGCTGATCCTGCCGGAATAGTCGGTCAGGAAGCGCATATCGCGGTTTGTGATGATGCCGACGAGCTTTCCGTCAACGCAGATCGGCACACCGGATATCTTATATTTCGACATCAGTGCCTCAGCCTCGCTGACGTAGTTGTCCGGGGAAAGGAAGAACGGGTTGACGATGACGCCGTTTTCGCTCCTCTTGACGCGCAGGACGTTGTCCACCTGCGTCTCGATCGGCATATTTTTGTGAATGACACCCGCGCCGCCCTCTCTTGCGATGGCAATTGCAAGGTCGGCCTCGGTAACGGTGTCCATAGCGGCGGACAGAAGCGGGATGTTCAGCCTGATCCTGTTTGTCAGACGGGTCGAGAGGTTGATGTCTCTCGGAAGGACTTCGCTTTTTGACGGTATCAGAAGGACATCGTCAAACGTCAGACCCTCACTTCTGAATTTTTCTGCCGGATTAGTATTTACCATATCGTTTCCTTTCTCCTTTTTCATTTTTCGGGCATTGATAAGTGATACTTATTGAAATATAATTATATATTAAATGGCGTGGCGTGTCAATGTAAATGATGACGCAAAAGCTCTTTTAATATATTAAATTTCGCGGTAATCGGTGAAAAAGAGCGAAATATGTTGTATAATAGTTATCATCATTATCAATCGGGGAAACAGCATTGAAAAGAATTCACATATTCAATCCCGCGGCGGGAGGCGGGCACTCTCCGGAGCTGCTGACGAAGGGCGCGGCTGCCGGCGAGGAAAGCTATGTTACAGCCGGAGTCGGCGATGCGGAAAGGTTTGTTTACGGGGTCTGCCGCGAAAGGGAAGAGGCGCATTTCGTCGTCTACGGCGGCGACGGCACGCTCAACGAGGCGGCAAACGGAATCATCAGGGCGGAGGCGGGAAACCGGACGCTTCTTTCAGTCGTTCCTGCCGGGACGGGAAACGATTTTGTCAGGACCTTTCCCGAAAAGGGCTGTGTCACGACCGTTGACGCGATGAGATACCGCTTTTTTGCCGATGCCGGGGGAAAAGAGCTTCTCGGCGATCGTTATGCGATGAATATCATCAATTTCGGATTCGACAGCCGGGTCGTGAAAAAGACCGGCTTCTATAAGTCGATTTTTCCGGGAAGCGCGGCTTATATTGCCGGGGTTGCCGATACGCTTTGCCGGAGGATCGGAGAGCCGTGGCAGGTGGCGGTTATCGACGGGGACGGCGTGAGGGAAGAGTACGACGGTGTTTTCACACTTGCCCTTGCGGCGAACTGCCGGTATTACGGCGGTGGGTTCCGCTCCGCGCCGCTTGCCGACCCGACGGACGGACTTATTGACTTTGTGGCGGTGAAAAAGGTCTCAAGGATGACGTTTGTCAGGCTGGTCGGCGATTACAAAAAGGGTACGCATATCGATCCCGTGACCGGACAGCCACTTGAAAAATTTTCCGCTTACATGGTCTGCAAAAAGTGCCGCAGCATAATGATAAGCGGTATTTCCGACCTCTGCGCAGACGGTGAGATCACCGGTGCCGGTTCGATAGAAATAACTCCCGTGCCGGCGGTCGTAAGGCTGGCTACTTAAAAACGCATTAATAAAGCGCTTCCTCTCACGTTTTCGCGAAGGAAGCGCTTTTTCGGTTCATTATTCTGCCTGTTTTGTGACCGGGGATATCGGTACACGGTCGCTGCCGAGGTTTTGCACCGACTGCACCGTTACGCTGTACGGTTCCTCCCACGATTTTGACCAGCAGATCCTGTAATAATTCCCGGAGGAAGAGACAAACAGCTCGGAATATACCCCCGAGGTGTCTCTGCCGACCGGTGCGCCGAGAGCGGCATAGACCTCTGAAGACGTCATTCCCCCGGTGATCTTTCCGATGTCGGTATCGGTCGGGTCGGCTGCGGCGGAAGAGACAGCCGCGACGGTTTTCATGTCCTCCGAAAATTCGACTGTGACGGATCTGTTCTTTTTGTCGCGGAACAGAAGCCTGTCTCCGTCGTGCCCGTAATACACACCGTATGTGCCGAGCATACAGTACAGCTTGTCGGACGACATACCGGCTCTGACGTCGGACGCGCTGATGCCCCTGCCGGATGCGCAGGAGAAGAGCAGCGGGATGACGCATATCAGGGAAAGTATGAGTACGGTATGTTTTGCGGTTTTCATTATGGTGTTCCTTTGTTTTGGACGCAAAATTGATGTGAATATGACGTCACAACGGCGGTTTTCCGTACCATGTGTTGTTTTGCAGAATAACCATGAGGTCGGGACGCATAGTTTCAAAATCGGAAACTATCGGTGATGAATGATAGTCGGTGAATAAGCCGAGTCGATCATTTTCCCGGCACATTGAATCAACGTAATCCTTCATTCCGGCAACGACGGCATTTTCCGGAATGTCGGACGGAGTCTGAAACAGCAGCACGTAGTTGTGCGGCGCATATGTCCATAACAACGTAACATCCTCTTCCGGATATTTGTGCCTCAGACGCACGTTGAGGCGGCAGGCATTGACGGAATAATAGTTCTGACGCGCGGAAAGGAAAAACTCGTACAGCCGGAATTCTAACCGCCGGTCTTCCGGAAAGGGCGGGAGGTTATGCCGACGGGCGGAATCGAAAAACAGCTTTTCTGCGGTTTTTTGATACTGTTCCGCCAGACGACCATCTGAATCGCAGATCCCGCAGCGACCGTCATACCATACGGCAACATTGCAGATGCCTGAGAAAAACAACGACAGATTGCAGAGCATTACCCTGATCCCGAATTCATTGAAAAGCGCCTCGGAAAAAGTAATTCCGAACCGGGTCAGCCCGGTGTCCTGCTGTTCAATCATTGTATTGATTTCATTGCCGAGACGGTAGGTTTTTTCTATGAAAGCCGCCTGACGTTCGCGTCTTTCGATTTTTTCTCTGAATAAGTAATAATCGTCGTAATTCATGTTTTCCCTGAGCAGTACGGCGGTACGATCATAACCTTTTCCCGTCTGCATCCGGTTCATTCATCCTTCCCCTGATAAACT